>Ga0078972_1002422_pt1 | contig 61779 bp, 39 predicted proteins | sample YelNatPaOPGAMG01_FD_67568 | JGI IMG/M metagenome (GOLD analysis project Ga0078972, IMG submission 67568) | Hot spring thermophilic microbial communities from Obsidian Pool, Yellowstone National Park, USA - OP-RAMG-01 (SPADES assembly) (version 2) | ecosystem: Environmental > Aquatic > Thermal... | reverse complement strand
TAATAGTCATAATACGACACAAAATATTCCACTGCATTATGGGGAAAGAACTGTTTGAATTCGCCATAGAGTTGTGCGGCCAGTGTTTTATTATGGCTGAGGACAAGAACCGGTCGCTGGACCTGTTCAATGACGTTTGCTATAGTAAAAGTTTTTCCCGAGCCTGTTACTCCAAGAAGAGTCTGATATGGGACTCCCCTGTTGAGTCCGTCAACCAACTGGCGGATTGCCTCAGGCTGGTCACCTGTTGGCTGAAAGTCAGTAATAAGCCGGAAATCCATGTAATAAAATCCTACGCAAAAATATTCCTGTTCTTTTTATGTACACATCAAAAATAGTATTCTTTTTCAATGCATTCAAATAAAAGACAGCATTATTATGATATGCCGGTTGGTCACTAAAAAAGGCCGTCATGATGACGGCCTTTACCAATAGGTTGTATGATATTAGCCCAGATAACTTTTCAGCAGTTTACTTCTTGAGGTATGTCTGAGTCTTCTTATTGCTTTTTCCTTAATCTGTCTTACGCGTTCTCTTGTAAGGCCGAATTTTTCACCTATTTCTTCCAGTGTCATTTCCTGGCATGAAATTCCGAAGAAGTACCTGATGATGTCGCGTTCCCGTTCAGTAAGTGTTGCCAGTGCTCTTTCTATCTCCTTTGAAAGGGATTCATCAATAAGGGTCTTATCGGTGTTGGGTGAGTCGGTATTAGGCAAAACATCGAGCAGGCTGTTATCTTCCCCTTCCACAAAAGGTGCATCAACCGACACGTGTCGTCCTGATACTTTAAGGGTGTCAGTAACTTTCTCCTTGGGAAGTTCAAGTACTTCGGCAAGTTCTTCGGGAGAAGGAGTTCTTTCGTATTCCTGTTCAAATTTTGAAAATGCTTTGTTGATCTTGTTGAGAGAACCTACCTGATTAAGGGGGAGGCGCACTATTCTGGACTGTTCAGCCAGTGCCTGGAGAATTGATTGCCTTATCCACCAAACAGCATAGGATATGAATTTAAATCCCCTTGTTTCATCAAATTTTTCTGCTGCTTTAATAAGCCCGAGGTTACCCTCATTGATAAGGTCGGGCAGACTCAACCCCTGGTTTTGGTACTGTTTTGCGACAGAAACCACAAAGCGAAGATTTGCTTTTGTAAGTTTTTCGAGTGCAGCCCTGTCTCCCTTTTTGATTCTCTGTGCAAGTTCAACTTCCTCCTCAACCGATATCAACTCTTCCTTACCAATCTCCTGAAGGTACTTGTCGAGCGATGCGCTTTCCCTGTTGGTGATTGATTTGGTAATTTTAAGTTGTCTCATCTATCTCTGAAAAAATTTTCGCAAAGGTAATAATTTTTTATCTTAAAACAAAATATTTTAACACTTATTGTAAACAGGAGGCTGAATTTACTGGAGTTTCCTCAAAAAATAGTTAGTCCGGGAATAAAGATAGCTGGAAATTATCATGATGAGGTCCAATCCTTCCCCTAAATTCTATTATTCCCTGTTTGGAGTGTTTTAAAAGTTCAAAAATCCCATCTGCCATCGCATAGTTATAAAATGAAGGGACCCCGAAAAATCTTTTCGAAAGGATAAAGATTTTCTGAACCATGATCTTTAGTTTCAAGGATATACCAAGGTATATGCTTGTAAAATAAGCTATTGCGTGCACCAATACAGCTATGTTGCGTATCGATGTGTAACCAAGTACCCTGAAGTCTTCCATGTTATATGATTGTTTGTTATAACGATAGCACTCATCACATTTCCACCGGGTCAGGTAAATTTCTACGATCTGCCAGAGTTGTTTGTTATTGTTGATATTAACCTCTTTGTTGGTTAAAAGCAACATTGGTTGTTCTCCAAATCCTTTAACGATCACCAGTGTATACCATTGATCGGGGTATTCAGGCAATGACACGGTAACAGCACCATAGGTTAAATGAAGAAATTGCTCCTTCCCCTCTTTGAATATATAAATATGAGCTTTATAATTAAGTTTTACGTGTCGATCAATACGCTCTGCCTTTACCTGCCTGTTTATGTTTTTACCAAAATGAAGATAACGTGACATTTTTAATCGTGTTACAAATTGCAGGGACTCATCAGTAAAACAACGAATTAAATCTTTATTATCACCCTGTCGGTCAATTGCCCAGGTGCCTTTTGTTCCAGTATATTCTTTAACTTTTTTGATAATCTCAATTAACTTTTCAGTACTACCGGGATAATCCATGGTTTCTGACGAGTAGGCTTCACAATATAGTGGTACAATCTTGTCATGGGCCAGATTTGCTGCTGTTACCTGGCAAAGATGATAGCCCTTCGCCTGTTTATGATTGCTACCATCATAAATATTACATAAATTTTCCATCTCCTTTGCGTATGGCTTCATCATGTCGCCGGGATCAATTGCAATAACCATTGTATCATCAATCTTGTCATCCGCCAGCCTCAAAATATTGTTATTAATTGTGGAAGTCAAGTCTTCGTCACCCAAGTTCCGACTCAGTCTGTCTTCTGTCTTTATTAGTGGGATGGGCTCCTTTAAAGACCTTCCTATATTTGAAAGCTTGACATCCTTCGAGGCTTGTATCCCATAGATCATCTCCTTAACTAATCGTTTTTTAACTTTTCCAAGGTTTTTTGAAATAGTTCCTGAAAATTTATTACATTGCATCTTGAATCGGTTCATTAATAAAGAATTTGCGTCCATAAGCGTTCTGTGTTTGGTTTCTATTGCCAAGTTCGTAATTTGGACGCAAATTTTTTAAGGAAATTCGTTCTTTTTATAACTTTCACTTTAAAAAATTCTTAATGCCTCACCAAATCAGCAAATTAATATCTTTACCATTAAATATTGAGGAAACTCCAGTGAATTTATCAGCCTCCTGTTTTTCAATATTTTGAATTACCTGTTCCTGCCTCCGAACTGGTAACTGAAGTAGGTTCCGTTCGACTGGATACCCTCAATTGAGGTTAATGACTGTTCATTGTCTGTAAAATTCTTTACATCCGAGGCACTTTTAACCTTCTTGCCGTTAACGCTCAGGATAATATAACCCTTTCTGATTCCCAGGTCCCTGAAACGGCCCTCATTTACTTCGGTGACCTTAACCCCGTAATCAAGCCTGTATGTTCTCTGATCAGAAGATGAAAGTGGTTCCAGTTTTGCTCCGAAAACCACACCTGACCCTGAACCTGATTTGACTATTTCAGTCGTGTTTTCTATGTTTTTAAGTGTTATAGGAACAGTATATTCTTTACCTGAACGTACATATGTGATGGTTACCTTATCTCCCGGACGGTATCTGCCAACCTGTTCAAGAAGTTCAGAGACGGTGTTGACAGGTACATTATTGAATTTTATTATAACATCTTTTTCTTTCAGTCCCGCTTCATCAGCAGCACCATTTTCATAAACCTGGGTAATAATAGCACCCTTAACCTCTTTAAGTTTTTCTTTTTCGGCTATTTCGGCAGTAACTTCATTAATACCCACACCAATAACAGCTCTCTGCACTGCTCCGTAAAGCCTGAGGTCCTCAACAACCTTTTTTACAATATTTACTGGTATTGCAAATGAGTTTCCTGCATAAGCTCCGCTGGGCGAAATAATTGCAGTTGTGATGCCTACCAGCAGTCCGCTGGTGTTCACAAGGGCACCTCCGCTATTGCCTACATTCAGTGCAGCATCTGTCTGGATAAACGATTCAATCCGGTAATTGTCATCCAGTATACCAAGATTTCTGCCTTTGGCACTAACAATGCCCGCTGTAACCGTTGACGTAAGGTTGAAAGGATTACCTACTGCAAGAACCCATTCACCAAGACGAAGTTTATCTGAGTCGCCATAATTAACATACGGAAGATTTTCACCATTTATTTTAAGCAAAGCTATATCCGTGCTGGGATCTCGTCCCACCACCTGTGCATCAAACTCACGGTTATCATTCAGCTTAACCGTTATTTTTTCGGCATTTTCAATAACATGATTGTTAGTAATAATATACCCGTCCGGTGATATAATCACACCCGAACCATATCCTTTCACCTCACGGGGTGCATCCCTGTAAGATTCACCATAAAACCATTCAATAATAGGATTAATGCTTCGTCCCGCATAGGTAGTGCTTGTTCTCACATGCACCACTGCATGCACAGTAAGTTCAGCAGCATAGGTAAAATCCACCTGACCGGCCTGCTGAAAAGAAGTTAAAAGAGGTTTCAGCCTTTCATCGGTGACAAATGAAGTATCATTTGCAGAAACCTTCCCTGTATTCTTTTCAAAAAACTTTGTATAGGCGAACAAGGTTATAACCGAACCAAGTACCGCCATAAACAACCCGCTGATTATTGTCTTGCCTTTCATAACTTATGTTTTTAATTTTGTTAAACTTTTAATTTTTTATTTTTATGTATACCGGTAAAAAGTATTTTACATCATAACCGGTAACTGGTTATATTGTTTATCAAAGATCATGCATTTTTAAAACATTATATTAACTTTCAATAACTTTTAACATCAATTTAACTCAAATGATAGCGAGTTTTAACAGTTATCAATATATGTCCTTTACCTTAATTGTATAGACAACACCGCAATACCGTTTAATCCTGAAACAATTTAACATCAGCTGCTTAAAATGAAATTATGCCAAAAGGTTAAATGGCTACTGGCTGATGAAACAATTTTTCAGTTACCGGCTCTCTGAAACTGTCATTTTGGCAGTTTAATGAAAAACTAAAGTTACAAAAGAAGAGACTGAGAAAAAATGTAAACTGGATTTAGAGCTATCAAAAACATGAAAAAAATGGTTTTTAAAATTGTCATTACCCTGTCAGGATTCGTGTAATCATGCAGTCAGACCGGTACTGGTGAAATGACAAATGCCATAAACCTTTAAAATTATGATTTACAATATTTTTCACATAGCTCCGGTATTATTGAAAAGAAAATTAATAATATTTACTGGTAAAACAAGACAGAAAGTATAGCATATATAAATTTGGTTTAACCGCCCTCATGGGCTGTAAAACCAAAGTCGGGTAAAAATAACTTGTTTCGTAAATTATTAACCCCGCCGATATACAAATATGAAGCAAACTTGTCATTCTAACGCAGTAACAGATATACATATACTTTGTGAAAACAAAAAAGCAATCTAACAGTATACCGGTTGGCAGAAAAATACAACGTGTCTGAACACACTGTTCTTAAAGGAAGCATCGGGAATATTTATTGAAATCTTATGATTTAAAAAAAAATATTATTATTGTATCGTCAAAGTAAAACAAAGCAAAATGGTTTTATCCAACAACCTTGTGAAACTTGACATAAAATCAAAATCTTAAATATTAAAACCGGAAAAAATGAAACAGAAACTCTTCTTAAAATCAGTTATTCTGATTGTTTCAGGTATATTCCTGATTGATACTTCTATCCATGCTCAAAAACTGAAGGTTCCCGAAAGGGGTTTTATAAGTTCTGAACCGGCAGAAACATGGGAAAACGGACTGATAAGCGGCAACGGGACATTAGGTGCAAATGTAATGAGCCGTCCGATTAATGAGACAATTATTTTTACCCACGAAAGACTGTTTCTTCCGATGGGCAATCCGGTAATGCCTCCTGATAATTCAGTCCGTTTATTTGAGATCCGCAAGTTGATTGACCGGGGTCTCTATAAGCAGGCTACTGAACTGGCATTTGACTTGTCTGGTCAGAAAGGATTTATGTATCCCGATAATTTTGTTCCGGCTTTTGATCTAAAAATAACTATGGATTCTGTGAGCGGGATCAAAGATTACATGAGGTCTGTCGATTTTCAGACAGGTGAAGCAACCGTTCACTGGTCAGACAGCAGGGGAATATTTGAACGCCGTCTGTTTGTTTCCCGCGCTGATAGTGTTGTAGTTCTTTTGATCACAGGACCTGGAAAAGGGAAAGTGAATTGCCGGTTTGAATTAGTTCCACGTCAGGCTGAGGAAAAATTGGGGGCAAAGGTTGTTGAAAATTCCAATGAAGTTTTTAAAAGTCATGTTTCCAACATCAGGAAGACTGCTGACAAATCAACTCTCATCTATAAGAATGATTTTACTCTGGCCTATCCGGGAAGCATTCATTCACTTGAAGGAATAGCTCAGATAATTGCTACCGGAGGTACTACTTCACCCGATGGAGAAACAATTGTTGTTAGCGGTGCAGACCAGGTTCTTGTTTTTATCAATATCAGCTTGCTTTACGATCCTGATAAATCAGAAATTGAAAGGATGAAAAAAAGTATAGCCGGTTTATCACACGATTACAAGACTCTGCTTCAGCGGCATGCGGTTATTCATGGCGGTCTTTTTAACCGGATGCGTCTTGATCTGGGTGGAGATAAAGAGAGGTCTCTTACGACAGAGGAGCTGATAAATAAATCAACAAACGAAAAGCTGAACAGAGCTCTCATTGAAAAGGAATTTGATGCAGGCCGTTATAATATCATTTCCAGTATTGGAGAACTACCTCCGACTTTGCAAGGTAAATGGGGCGGAACGTATGTGCCTGCATGGGCAAGTGATTTCACTCATAACGGAAATGTTCCCTCTGCTATAGCAAGTGTGATGAGAGGCAATATGCCTGAACTTATGCTTGCATATACATCATATATTGAATCTATTGTACCCTACCTTGAAATCAATGCAAAACATATTTTCGGAGCAAGAGGCGTAGTACTTCCTTCACGGTCAACAACAAATGGATTCAATAATGCTTTAGCCAAAACTTTCGCAGGTGGATTCTGGGTTGCCGGTGCTCCATGGGCAGCCCACTTTTTTTATGATTATTATCTGTACACCGGCGACCGTGATTTTCTTGCTAAACATGCCTTGCCTTTCATGGAAAAAGTAGCTCTGTTCTTTGAAGACTATTTGTACCTGGGCCCCGACGGGAAGTATATTTTTTCACCAACACAATCACCTGAAAATACCCCTAGCAACACTAACTCGCAAGGTACCTTTAACGCAACAATGGACATAGCAGCTGCAAAGGAGTTATTCCGTAATATAATAGCTGCCTCAAATACACTCGGAGTTAATAAAGACAAGATTCCGGTCTGGAATGCAATGCTCGACAGAATGCCTGATTATATGATAAATGAAGATGGTGCAGTAAAGGAGTGGTGTACACCTTTGCTGAAGGATCAATATAATCACAGGCACTCATCTCAGCTTTATGCCCTCTATGATGGGATGCCCGATGAAATTGGCCAGAATCCAGTTCTTCAGAATGCATTCAAAAAGACTATTGAGATAAAACTTGATAAACACTGGAAGAATAATAAATCAGGTTTTATGTCATTTGGTTTGGTACAGCTCGGACTGGCCGCAACAAGTCTTGGTGAAAGCGAGCTTGCCTATCAATGTCTCATACCTCTGGTTAACCGCTTCTGGCTCAACAACCTGGCATCAACGCATAACCACAGATCCTTGTTTAACATGGATATAAGTGGCGGTATGCCGGCAATTATTATTAAGATGCTTGTTGAATCAGACCCTGGCAAGATTCAGCTTTTGCATTCATTACCAAAAGATTGGACTAATGGTACAATTGAAGGAGTGTTATGCCGTGGACAGGTAGAAATAAAACGTCTGCACTGGGATAAAGGCCTGATTACAGTGACTTTGGTTTCACCAGTGGATCAGTCATTGATTATTGAAGCACCTTCAGGAATGAATACCTTTACCGTGAAGAAAGGCAATGCTGCAATTCAATCAGCTGACAATAAAAACAGCAGGATTCTTACTTTGCCAGCAAAAGAAGAAATTACATTGGAAATAAAAAATATGTGAATGACCTTATGCTCCTTATTAAACTTTAATCCGGAATACTTGCCTTTCGGTATAATTTAATTGCTTTGATTAATTGCTTTCACGCAAAAGTTATCATAATTTCAGCATAATTTATTGTCTGATTATGTCAATAAAATTCATCATAAGAATAATTCACATTAAAAAATGAAGTACATGTCCCTGTTATCAGCAGCAATTTTCATGTTCATATTTACTTGTCCGGGTTTTACCCGGAATAGCTCTTCAACTGATGAAATTAAACCGGTCAGATTAAGGTGTGAATCGAAAGATAATCCTTTGGGAATAGATTCAGGCAACCCGCGATTAAGCTGGAATCTTATATCTCAATCCAAAAAGGGTAAATATCAGACTGCCTACCAGATAATTGTAGCTTCCGATATGGAAATTTTATCCCTAAACAAAGGAGACTTATGGGATTCGGGAAAGATATTATCCAGCCAGTCGGTTGAGATAAAATATTCTGGTAAACCATTGAAAAGCAGAATGATATGCTTTTGGAAAGTGAGAGTATGGGATGAAAATAATAAAGTTTCTCCATGGAGTGATTATTCAACATGGGAAATGGGTCTTCTCGATAAATCTGACTGGAAAGGCAAATGGATTAATGATGGGAAAAAATCTCCTGAAAATGATGAAGATTTCTATAATGATGATCCTGCTCCATTGTTCAGGAAAAAATTTGCTGTTAATGGGAATATCAGGAGAGCAAGGCTATATATTTCAGGATTAGGATATTATCTTTCGTATCTGAATGGAAAGAGGATTGGGGATCATGAACTTGATCCGGGATGGACCAATTATGCAAAACGTATATATTACAGTACTTATGATGTTACTTCCCTGCTTCAGGAAGGGGATAACTGTCTTGGTGTAATGACTGGAAACGGGTGGTTTAATCCATTACCGCTCAGAATGTGGGGAAACAGAAATTTAAGGAAAAGTGTCATTACCGGACGGCCAGCATTTATTTGTCAGTTGTTTATTGAAAAATCTGATGGCGAGCAGCAGATTATCACGAGTGATAACACATGGAAATTTACAGAGGGTCCTATTGTCCGTAACAATATTTATCTCGGAGAAGTATATGATGCAAGAAGGGAAATTCAAGGATGGAATGAGGTCGGCATAGATGACGGAAACTGGAAACCTGTTTCATTTGCAGACGAAGTAACCGGTGTTCTGGAAGCCCAACCGCAACCTCCAATAAAAATAACAGCAAGAATTAAACCTGTTAAAATTTCCGAACCTTCCCCCGGTATATATATATTCGATATGGGTCAGAATTTTGCAGGATGGGCGCACTTTCATTTTAAAGCTTTACGGGGAACAAAACTGACAATACGATATGGTGAATTATTGAATAAGGATGGTACTCTTAATCCTTTAACAAGTGTATGCGGACAAATTAAGGGTAAGAGAAAGGACAAAACCGGTAATTTCTCAAATATCGGAGGACCAGGTTCCCCTGATACAGCGTGGCAGTCTGATGTATATATTGCAAAAGGAGAAGGAATTGAGGAATATACACCATGTTTTACATTTCACGGGTTCCGTTATGTGGAAATAGCCGGACTTGATTCCCGTCCGGATTTAAATATGTGCGAAGGGCTTAGACTTAACAGTTCAGTAGAAACCGTCGGAGAATTTTCATGCTCCGATTCTTTGCTAAATTCCATTCAAAGAATTTGTGAATGGACCTTTCTGAGTAATATTTTCAGTGTGCAGTCGGATTGCCCGCACAGAGAGCGGTTTGGTTATGGAGGTGATATAGCTGCAACAAGTGAAGCCTTCATGTATAATTTTAATATGTCAGAATTCTACAGCAAAACTGTTTCGGACTGGAATGATGCCTCTTTAAAAGATGGTATGTTCACCGATACTGCACCTTTTGTTGGAATTCAGTATTGCGGATTAGGGTGGGCTATGGTTCATCCTTTGCTTCAGTTACAGCTATATCAGCGTTATGGTAATAAATCTCTGATTGAGAAACAATATCCGGCGGCAAAAAAATGGCTTAGCCTGGTAGTAGAACAAAATCCTGATTTTATAATTCGTAATGGGCTAAGTGATCATGAAGGGCTTACTGACCGTCCGGCTGATGTGATGGTAACACCTTTGTTCTATCAGTCGGCAAAAATAATGGAGAAACTCGCAGAAATATTGAATTTAACAGAGGATGTTAAAGCCTTCAATGAATTAAGTGAAAAAATCAGAACAGCATATATGAATAAGTTTCTTGACAAAACCACAGGTAAGGTTGGCAATGGTACCCAGGGAAGCCAGTCGTTTGCTCTGTATACAGGAATAATACCATTGGAATTCAGAGGTAAAGTGCTTGACTATCTTTTATCCGATATCGTGTTGAACAAAGCTAACCACTTGTCAACTGGCATTTTTGGAACAAAATTCATGCTCGACGAGCTATCCCGATCGGGTTATCATAAGCTCGCTCTTGAAATAGTTCGTCAGCCTAATTTTCCCGGCTGGGGATATATGCTGGCAAATGGTGCAACTACACTATGGGAGCACTGGGCCAGTGATGCCAATACGTACTCACATAATCACCCCATGTTTGGGTCTGTAAGTCAATGGTTTTACAGCTGGCTTGGTGGTATTCAGCCTGCCGAAGATGCATGTGGATTTAACAGAATAATTATCAGGCCTCAAACCCAAGGTGTATTATCATGGGTAAAATGCAGTCATTTTTCAGTGAATGGTAAAATAGTATCAAACTGGAGCAAAAAAAACGGGAAGCTTATTATGGAAATCGAAATTCCTGCCAATACATCAGCAAAAGTCTATTTCCCATCTTCAGATCCAGGGAAAATAAAAGCAGACGGGATCGCACTTAAAAGAGCAAAAGGAATTTCAGACTGTATTGTAGAAGCTGGCATCACAACCTGTAATATTGTTTCAGGAAAATATGCTTTTACTGTAACAGATTACAATTAATTATTTTTCTCTGGCATGCGCCTGTACGATGATGTTTTTTATCTTAAATGTTTTGGCCCCACCAAATATTCTGCCAGAAAAGTGTAAACAATATTCATCAGACCAAATGGTTAAGTTTCACCTATAAAATTTTCAACAATATGCCCGCCGGATATTTGTTTGACAGAATGGATTAGTTGATTGGGTGATTGGATGATTGGATGATTGGATAATATATGAATAAAGAGACACTTTACGGCAAGACGATTAATGAACTGATAGCAATAACGAGAAGTGTAGGATTGCCCGGATATGCTGCGCGGCAGATAGCCGACTGGTTATACATGCATAAAATTTCTTCAATTGATGAGATGACCAACCTGTCAAAAAAGGCAAGAGAATCTCTCTCCGGAAAATATTCCTACGGCCTCTCCTCCCCTGCCGGTTCATCAGAAAGTGCTGACGGTACGAAGAAATATCTTTATAATGTGCTGAATGATAAATATATTGAAACAGCCTATATTCCCGAAAAAAACCGTGCAACAATTTGTCTTTCAACACAGGCCGGATGCAAAATGGGATGTCTTTTCTGCATGACAGGCAAACAGGGATTTCAGGGAAATCTTTCTTCAAACGAAATACTTAATCAGTTCAGAAGTCTTCCTGAATTCAGTAAAATTACCAACATAGTCTATATGGGAATGGGTGAACCTCTTGATAATTTGGAAGAAGTTCTGAAAAGTCTTGAAATACTTACTTCTGAATGGGGTTATGCATGGAGCCCTGCAAGGATTACTGTAAGTACTGTCGGAATTATAAATGCAATAAAACCATTTCTTGACCGGAGCAGGGTACATCTTGCCGTTAGCCTGCATTCGCCCTTTGATGAAGAAAGAGCAATGCTTATGCCTGTACAAAAGAGCAACCCTGTAAAAGAGGTAATAAAAATCATTAAGTATGCCGGCATTGACAGGCAGAGGCGAATTTCATTCGAATACATTCTTTTCAGGGGCTTAAACGATACACCGGCACATGTAAAGGAACTTGCAAGACTTCTGAACGGAATCAGATGCCGCATAAATCTTATCCGTTATCATAAAATACCGGGGATTGATTTTGAAAGTCCCGATATAAATGATATTAAATCATTCAGGGACAGGCTGAACAAAAAAGGGATTATTGCAACAATCAGGGCCAGCCGTGGTGAAGATATCCATGCAGCCTGCGGGTTACTTTCGACTCTAAACAGGAACACTCCTGAACGAATCTGACACACTTTTCAAACTGATTTTTTTCTATCAATAACTCCTGTTTTCCGCACTTTTTCGGGACACCTATATAAATCATTGTAAATCAGTATATATTTGCTATTTTTAGGGTGTCCCAACGCTGAAAACAGGAGAATCCGGTGTAGTGTAGTATTAAGGGCTCAGGCATCTATTCTTGCGTATTTTGCATGGTTTTCGATGAATTCCCTGCGTGGCGGGACTTCGTCGCCCATAAGCATAGAGAAGATATGGTCAGCTTCGGCAGCGCTTTCGATAGTAACCTGTTTAAGTTTTCGTGTTTCAGGGTTCATGGTGGTTTGCCATAGTTGTTCGGCGTTCATTTCCCCGAGGCCTTTATATCGTTGAATTGTTACCGAAGAATCTTTGCCCTGGCCAAGTTCTTTTACTGCGGCCTCACGTTCCTCTTCTGTCCAGCAGTATTTTTCGGTTTTACCTTTTTTAACAAGATACAGGGGAGGTGAAGCAATAAAGATATTGCCTGCCTTGATAAGTTCCTGCATATATCTGAAGAAGAAGGTCAGTATCAGAGTAGTGATATGGGAGCCGTCAACGTCGGCATCAGTCATAATAACGATTTTATTGTATCGCAGGCCTGACATATTCAGGGCTTTGCTGTCTTCATCTGTGCCTATTGTGAGGCCAAGTGCGGTAAATATATTTTTTATTTCCTCGCTGTCGAAGATTTTGTGTTGCATGGCTTTTTCGACGTTAAGTATTTTTCCTCTCAGGGGGAGGATAGCCTGGAAACGTCTGTCACGGCCCTGTTTTGCCGTGCCGCCGGCAGAATCACCTTCGACCAGGAAAAGTTCTGTTTTGGAAGGGTCTTTATCGGCGCAATCGGCCAGTTTACCGGGAAGGCCGGAACCGGACAAAACATTTTTTCTCTGTACGAGTTCTCTTGCTTTTCTTGCAGCATGGCGGGCAGTGGCAGCAAGGATGACTTTCTGGACGATCTGGCGTGCATCTTTCGGATTTTCCTCAAGGTAATTGGCGAGCGCATTACCGACAGCCTGGTCAACAACACCCATTACTTCGGAATTGCCAAGTTTTGATTTTGTCTGTCCTTCAAACTGTGGCTCTGCCACTTTTACTGAGATAACTGCAGTAAGTCCTTCCCTGAAATCATCACCATTTATATCAAATTTAAGTTTGGCAGTTGCACCTGAATCTTCCGCATATTTTTTCAGGGTACGTGTCAACCCTTTTCTGAATCCTGAAAGATGAGTGCCTCCTTCGATAGTGTTTATATTATTTACGTAGGAATGGACGTTCTCGGAAAAAGAGGTGTTGTACTGCATGGCAATTTCCACCGGCAGTCCGTATTTATCAGTCGAGATATAAATAGGTTTTTCAATAAGAGGTTCCCTGTTTGAGTCGAGATATTTTACAAATTCAATCAGGCCTTCATTACTTAAAAATTCTTCGAAGCGTGGTTTTCCGCCATTGCCGTTTTCGACAATTTCTCTCAGGTCTTTCAGTGTAAGATGGACACCTTTATTAAGGAAGGCCAGCTCTCTCAACCTTGCGGAAAGGATTTCAAAATTGAAGTCTAAAGTCTGAAAAATCAGGCCATCAGGTTTAAAAGTTATGATTGTTCCTGTTTTATCGGTTTCTCCTGTTACTTTGACACCTGTAACAGGTTCGCCCCTTTCGTATTTCTGGTAAAATATTTTCCCTTCGCGGTGCACAACGGCTTCGAGCCATTCAGACAATCCGTTAACAACTGAGACACCCACGCCATGGAGTCCGCCTGACACTTTATATGAATCCTTGTCAAATTTGCCTCCTGCATGAAGAACTGTCATTACCACTTCAAGAGCTGACCTCTGTTCTTTTTCATGAATATCTGTAGGTATTCCCCTGCCGTTATCTGCAACAGTTATTGAGCCGTTTTCGTTTATTGTAACATCAATTTTGTTGCAGAAACCTGCAAGAGCTTCATCAATGGAATTGTCAATAACTTCATAAACCAAGTGGTGAAGTCCTTTAATTCCGATGTCACCAATGTACATTGCAGGTCTTTTTCTCACTGCTTCAAGACCTTCCAGCACCTGGATACTATCAGCTGAATAATCACTTCCGTTACCTTTTTTTTTCTCAATATCACTCATATTCGCATAAACTTAAATTCATAATTATCAAGTTAAAATCATCATATACAGACTCTTTTTCAGTCTGTCCGGAAGTTGAACAGGCATTTTTTCTGGAGGATAAGATTGTTTTTCCAAATCTGCACTGCTCCCGGAACCAACCTCACAATCTCTTTATAAAACTTTGATATAATGTAAATTAATTAACAATGCAAATATACAAAAAATATCCATTCATCCTGTAAAAACAGGATAAAAAATATTAACTATTTCATGAAATAATTAACATTGCATAAGTTTCTGTATTTCAATAATAATAAAGCATGTTTTTCATCTTTTCGGGTATGTTTCTAAAGGCTGTAGGTGAAACCTGCCATGCACATAAATCTGAGAGATGGATAAAAGGCCCATTCATAGTATCTTGAAAACGATATATTATTGAATTTCAGCCAGAAAGATAAAATCTTCGTATATCTGTACTCGGCACTTATATTTAAATTCACAACTGAAGGTCTTTGAAAGATCTGTTCAAATGTGGGCGGACTTACAAGTATGTTATTAATTGTTTCAATAAATTTTCTTTCACCCAGTGCGGTCAATCCTGCAGCAGCAATTATTTTGTCACGCAGGTTGTATTTCAGGTCAAATTTTGCCTGCCATGCAGGTTTACCCCATGCATACTGGCTGGATGCAAGATTATATTTAAAATAATCGGCTTCGGTATAAAAAGAGAACTGGCGGTTAATTTTTCCGGTCATTTCTCCGTGAATATTAAGTATTTCCGCTTCATCATAAACAGGAATGAAGTAGTTTCCCCCGCTTAACATTGCAATATTGCCTGCTGTTAGAAGGTAACCGGAGAAAAGAAGGTAGTTTTCATCAGTAAATGAATATGATACATTAAGTCTGTATCTGCCTTCGATACCTGTTTCACCTTCTACTCCTGTTTTTACGATAAGGGGATAGCTAGTATTGGGGATTCTGTAAAATTTTTCATCAGGTAAAATATAGGGATTTCTGAGAACAACTTCTTCAGGGGTATTTTTTTCAAGTTTGCCTGAAAGTTCCGCAAAGAAGCCAAGGTATGAAGGAATTATATTAAAGCCGAAACGAATGTCGGGATATATATGCAATTTGGAGTATTCTTCAGTAAAGAATTTGTCGAACAGAAGTTTTGCTCCGATTTTCACATCCCATTCTGAGGTTTTCTTCTTAAGGAATGGGCTCAGTGATGTTATTAAACGGAATGAAGAAGAAATTGTATCGGAAGGTTTGCTGTAATCAATTTCAAGGCCTGAGCCTGCGTAGAACCCTTTAATCTCCTTTGATGCCAGTGCATTAAGCCTTAAATTATGCTGATAATAATTTTTATTTGAATGGAAAAAAACATACCCTGCATTTATGTCGTATGAAAGTTCAGATGAATCTTGTTTCATTGATGAAATACCGGTGCTGGCACCAGCTGTAAAATAATCAAGGCGGACATCTTTTTTTGATGGGTGATAAATTGCACGCAATGTATCAGTGTCATATCCGTAAGCATATCTGGTCATCTGTTTAAAGTCGACAGAGCCTTTTAATACGCTTTCATTGAGAAATTTTTTCCCGTAAAGGGAAATGTTATTATCCATGTAACCTGCAAAAACTCTGGAGTCGTCATCCAGTTTTACTTTTCCGTTTGTTGAAAAGTGGCTGGCATAGAGGCCTGCCGTTCCTTTTTTGGATCTGAGGCTGGTAATACTGATTTCAGCAAGGGGTGTAAGGTAATTTCCGATGCCGAAGTTAATGAAGCTGTTATAAAGTTTTGTTAGTGGGTCGGGGACCATGGTGGCCGGTTTCAATGGGCTTATTGCATAAGGAGGGGTAAAAGGGTAAGTTTTAATATCGTATCTGATATCGGGCTTTACTTTTACCGTGTCAGTCATATCAGGCAGGAAACTTTTTTTGACAACGTCGGGTAGTGAAGGTTTGTAAGGGTTATATAGTGTTATTTCCCGTTTTATTGACGGTTCCTGCCCTTTTATAATAAGAACGGGTGTAAATACAATAAGCAAGAAAATCGGTATTATTCTTTTCATCACTATTTTTTCTTTGTTTAACAGCATCCGTTTCATGCAATTTTACTTATTTGTTTGTTTAAGGTTTCTGCCGGTTGGTAAGGGAATCGAGCTTAGTCTGAACTTCGTCGAGAATTCCATCATTGGTTATTGAGTAATTGTCTTTCAGGCCTTGCAGGGTTGCTCTTGCAAAAACAACGTCACCTTTTTTGATATTTATATCTGCAAGAAGCAGGAATGCTTTAGCCATCCAGTACTGGTGCGGGGTATTCGCATTGATAAAATCATTAATTACATTTTCTGCTTCAGCGATATTACCTTTAAGCAGGAGTATTTCTGCAACCATGTATTTTGATTCAGCGCCCTGCCGGCTGGTAATTTCAATGGCTGTTTTCCTGAAGTCTCTGAGTGCTTCATCATAATGATTGAGGCTGTAATGGGCTTTGGCCCCAAGAAAAGTAGCTTCTCTTGAAAGTTCTTCGGGTACACGCTGTGTTTTTGAGATTTTCTCTGCAACATGGATTGTTTTTTCAGGGTCACCGAGTTCATAGGCAGACCTTAGCTGTCCCTTCAGTGCCTCAATCTGAACTTCTGTTTTATCTGTAATTTTCTCGAGCTGTTCATAATAACTGAAAGCTTTGGTATAATCTTCTTTTTCAAACAGAAGGGATGCAGTTTCCTGAAGAGCTGGTTCATAAAATTCATTCCCGGGAGATTGAATTATCTGAAGATAATTACTGAGTGCCTCATCTTTCCGTCCTCCGGCAAGAGCACATTCTGCAAGGTAAAAAAGGGCATTGATGCGGAAGTTTCCGTTACTGAACTCTTTAATGTAATTGCTGAATATTTCGGTTGCCTTGTTGCAATCGCCCGACATATAGAGGCGTTCGCCCGAAGTGTACAATAAAGAATCCTTTTCTGACAGATTTGCATCGCCATATCCTTTAAGTGATTTTACATATTCAAAATATGATTCCACATCATTCATTTCGACATATGCGTTTTTAAGTCCGGTAAGGGCATATCTTGCTTCAGGTGTGGAACTGTAGTTTTCAATTACTTTTTTGAACTGTTCTATTGCTTTCATGTTTTCGCCTGAATCAAAATAAAGTAGTCCAAGCTGAACTATGGTCCGTGGGGCAAACGGGCTTTCCGGGAAAGATGCAATAACTTGGTTAAAGTCTGCCTCACCATTTGATTTATCTTTAAGAGTTACATAAGCCCTGCCTCTTTCGAACAATGCACCGGGCACATACTTTGATGACGGATAACCGGAAATAAGCATTGTAAGTGTCTGTATTTTAGCCTTCTGGTTGTTCATAAGACCGAGGGCAAAGCCCTTCTGAAATAGGGCGTAGTCAGCATCAACTTTACCATAATCAATAACTTTATTATAAAACTCTACTGCTTCTGCATAATTTGTATTGATGAAATAGCAATCGGCAATTCTGTTTCTTGCATCCACAAGGATATCGGGACGAACGGATGTTGCGGCTGATTCAAAAGATTTGAAATGGTTAAGGGCTGTATTGTAATCCTTCAGGTTAAAGAATGCATATCCGAGGTTGTATCTCACAAGGTTGTATTCATCGAGCAGCATGGAGCCGGGTATACCCATAAATGTTTGGTAATCAGCAATTGCCTTGTCGTACTGTCCCAGACGGTACCATGCCTCTCCTCTCCAGTAAACAGCACGTGCCCTGAGCTGGCGATTATATTTTTCATATTTAAGGGAGTTATCGAACATGTCAATTGCTGCTGTGAGCTCCATATTCTTGAAAAGTTCAAGTCCTCTGAAGAATGCCACTCTCTGATAGGCTTCTTCAAGCCGTGCATCCTTGTGTGGAATTTTATCAAGTGAAGCAAGTGCTTCCTTGTAGTTTTTAAGCTGCATATATGTAGCAACCAGTAAATTATATACTTCTTCAATTCTGTCGGAACCGGGATAAAGGTTGATATATTCCTGAAAAGCCCTTATAGCTTCGCCAAACGGGGAATATGAAGTTTCGTAAAGCATTTTGGCATAATTGAATAATGCTTCTTCCCTGATTTTTGGGTCATAATTCATCAGTGAAGCCTGCCCGAATGCAAAAAGGGCTCTTTTCTTGTCTCCCTTCTTAAGGTAGCTGTCACCAAGGAGAAACCAGACATTCTGGCTCAGTAAATCGGATTTGGCTGTAAGGTCGAGAAATATTTTGACTGCACGGTCATAATCACCGGTCATATAATAACAATAACCGAGCTGATATTTATCTTCCCTGGCACTTGCTTTTGCACCTTCTGCATATTTTTCAAGGTATTCTGCAGCTTTAGAGTAATTTCTTTTGTTATAGTAAGCATCTCCAATAAAACGGTAAAGTTCGATTGCTCTCATTTTACCTGCCGATGTGAGCAGTTCAGGAGCAAGTTCCAGTATTCCGTCATAATCTTTCTTCAGATACATTATCTGTACAATATAGAATGGGACTACGCTGCCGAAGGTCTCATCGGTGCGTAGACGCATAAATCCGTCGAGGGCAGTTTCATATTTCTTGTCCTCGTAGGCAATATGGGAAAAGTAATAAAGTGCCGGCGATGTATAGTATGTATCAACATCTTTTATTTCACTGAACATAACAATAGCAGTTGATTTATCTCCGTTCATGAACTGGGAATAGCCGTATCTGAAGCAATATTCAGGAAGTTTGTCTGAAGGAAGCAGGAGTCTGTTAACGCGTTTATAATAGTTGCCGGCTTTACGGTAGTTTTTATTCTGATAAAAATAATCACCGAGAGCAAGGAAAGCTTCATTGTTTCTTTCACTCCCCGGATGGGAGATAATAAATCTGTTCATCCGGTATTCGCCATCCGGGTTAAAAAGTTTCAGTGCCGACATAGCACTGTAAAACTCAGCATCAGATTCCCTGTTAAAATTTTTGCCTTCTGATTTTTTCAGGTATGAATCAAAAAATCTGACAGCAGCAGTATACTTTTCCTTGTTATAGAATTCCATCCCTTTAAGAAAATCTGAGCTAACTTCCTCCTGCATAAATGAAATCTGTGCAGGCAGCCGGTTAATAATAAGTGCCAGAAGTAATATTGAAAAAAGTTTTTTGTTCATAATTCATTAAAGAAGTTGAGTTAATTTATTCATTAACATTCCCCGTAAAATTCAATAAAACATTTATTAACTGATTATAAATTATTTACAAGGTATTTATAAAACTTACAATCAATTGTAAAATTACAATTATTAAACGGGTACGGAGGTGCTTTATTACTGATTTTATTAACATCACGGTGTTAGTTATCAATTCTTTCTTTATTTTGTGCAGAAAATAGATTTCATGGAGGAAGTTCATTCACTTGATTCAGTCATAGAGTTTACAAATTGTAATATCTGGCAGCAGGATCATCTGGTTTTGTCGGATGTAAATTTTTCTGTAGGGCGGAATGAGTTTCTCTATCTTATAGGGAAAGTGGGAAGTGGAAAGACGAGTCTTATAAAAACCATTAATGCGCAGATTCCGCTGAAAGAAGGGGAAGCAGTGGTAGCAGGTTTCAATTTAAAGAAAATAAAAAGAAGGGAAGTCCCTTATCTGAGGAGGAAACTTGGTATTGTTTTTCAGGATTTTCAGCTATTGATTGACAGGAATGTTCATGATAATCTGGAATTTGTACTCAGGGCTACGGGATGGAAAAACAAGAATGAGATTGAAACACGGATAGCTGAGGTACTTGAAAAGGTAGGGCTTGGTTTGAAGGGATACAAGATGACTCACCAGCTGTCGGGTGGGGAGCAGCAAAGGGTGGTGATAGGCAGGGCTTTGCTGAACGATCCTGAGATTATTCTAGCTGATGAACCTACAGGCAATCTTGACCCTGAAACTTCAGACGGAATTCTGAAGTTACTTCAGGAGATTAATAAAACAGGGAGGGCTATTGTGGTTGCCACGCATAATCAGACTCTTCTAAAAAGGTATCCGGCCCGTACCCTTAAGTGTGAGGACGGAAGGCTTTTTGAAGTAAAGGAGGAGGACACTATAGAACTGATCTGATTTTCTTTCCGGCGGTTATTTCATCAGTCTCAGCGGCCAGGGGAGAGAATTTCTGTAGATGCGGTAATAAGTTTCCCTGATGCTTCCGAATGATTCCATAAATAGAGCCACCGATGGAATAGATGAACCTGCAAAATCCAGAACAATTCTTGAAGAGGCATTTTCTTTTATCAATTCGTTTATTACATAGTAATTGATTCTTTTTTCCCTGCTTTCAGGAGTGTTTGCAGTAAAAAGGAGAGTTTTTGAACCTTGTATTTCGACAACAAAAATTCCGAAAATAAGTGATCCGTCTGTGGAGCGAACTCCTATTATTCTTCCCTTGCGGTTAAATAAGCAGTGGTTCATGAGTGTTTCGAGGCGTTGAAAATTTCTCTGTTTTATACCTTTAACTTTTTTTCCGGTATGTTCAATAAAAAGATTGATAAGTTCAGCAGGTTTAACACTGGTTGTATAAGCTATTCCGTTCCGGTCTGCAATATTTATATTTCTTCTGCAATCTGATGTAAATGAATTAAATATTTCATCATAATTTCTGCCGAGAGGAAGGAAATAATTTGAGCGTTCCTTAACATGATATCCGTTAAATTCAATTTTCTGTCCGATACATAAATCAACAAACCTGTAAAATTCAGGCATATAGAAAAAAAATTCATTAATTACTCCTTCTGCAGGTTTATCAGGTGAAAAAGCGCCCAGTTGCTGGAGGAATATCGGAGTGGCAATATATTTTATTCCATACTTACTGAAACAAGGTACAGGAAACACTGAATCGTATTCGTCATCAACCAATGCTTCCCAACCAGGGGCAATTATGTCGAGGTACCATGAATAAGCATAAGGTTTGGTGCTCTGTGAGTTTTTTATGCATGTATCCCACAGGGCTCTGTCAATTTCCTTGTTTTTCAGATATATTATCATTGACGCTGGTATTTCAGGGTATGTTCAAAAAGTGCTCTCCACTCAACCGATTTATCTCCTTCGGCCAGTATATTATTATGCCATACTGAATGGAATATGCCTCCGGCATTTTTTGTTTCATCAATAAGTTCTTCCACCAGGCATATTGCTTCTTCAGGTTTCATTTTCCTGTATATGGAAAGTGTAGCATCCATAATCTGAAACGGGAAAACAAGCAGATTTGTTTTCTGTTCGGCTGATAAATTATAAAAATAAAAAGGGGTTGCTATTCCTGCCCTGAATCCGGGTTCATCAGGGAAACCCATTGAATAATCCTCTTTTATTCCGGCAGTGATAAGGTTTAAGTAGGAATCCGGGAATTTTAATCTGATATAATGGTATCTTGAAGAAGATATCTCAGATGAAATCAGGTTTTCTAGCCGTGTTTTTTCAGTTTTGAGCCTTTTAATGTTATTGTATGACATATAGGAAGGGTGAAGGCCTGTTTTCAATCTGCCTGAGAGGAAGTAAACAAGGTTTCTGTAATCTTCGTTATTCCATGAAGGCCATTTGTCAAAGGCTGAACGGTCACCTGAAGGAATAAATACCCTTAATTCAGCCCCCGACTCCTCTGCCTTTTCAATCAAATAATCGAATATATCCCATGGGTCTTTAAGTTTACCTGTTACGGTGCGGTAACGCTCAGCAGGATCATGGTTTTTCTTTCCTATATCAAAGATTAGTCTCCCGATATGTCTTATTACATCTTTCCCACGGTATTTAAAAGGTTCGTCAACATCGAAAGTTACTATTGAAGTAAACTGTTTTTTTCTGAAAACCAGTTCAGGATATTTCAGTACGAGTAATCTTGCCAGTTCCTTTATCCACAGGTTTACTACCGGCCGGTATAGGAAGTTGTTACGGAAAGCAAGGCTGTGGGATGCAGGGAACCGTCCGTGCTTATCGGGATTAAATTGCAGATATTCTTCATAGCGGCTTACCATAAAAAAGATTGCCGCAAAGACATCAAAGGGGATATCGGAGTTATTGTCTGATGTAAAAAATACAGGAATGCCCTGCCAATCAGAAATACTTATTGAAAGTGGTCTTACACCCTGTTCGTCCAGCAGGCCGGAAGGTGATATCCGGAATGAATCTTTAAGTTCTTTCCCTGAATAATTAATGACCGGATTTTTACCGGTTCTTCTTCTGTCGGTTATTATTTCGTATGGAATGCCAAGAATGTGAGAAAAAATGAGGTCAGCAACATATCTGAGCCGTGGTGAATTGTTACATACAAATATTTTAACCGGACATGGTTCCATAGATACAAATTTAGGAAAATAAAAATGTTTTACATTTTCTGTTTTGATTTTTTAAGTGGCTTTCAGGGAGAGGTATACCGGGTTATGGTAATGAATGTCTGAACAGTAATAATTTTTCCCCCGGTTAATTTTTGGGCAGATTGGTAAAAAATGAGGGGCTCTTAAGGAGCCCCTCAGATGTAGTATATCAGAGACGGATTACTCTGCCTTTCTTACTTTAATGGCAACAGGTCCCTTTTCTCTTTCTTCAATTTCAAATTCAACCGGTTCTCCCGTTTCAAGTGACCTGAAAGAACCTTCAAGACCGGTACGATGGACAAAAATATCTTTATTGTCTTCAGTCTGGATAAATCCGTAACCTTTTACACTGTCGTACCATTTAACATTTCCTTTCATTGTTGTAATTTTTTAAAATTCTACCTGTAACTGTCTCTTCTTCTGCGGTCATTGTTCCCGTTTCTGAAATTTTTACGTTCAGGCCTTTCAATGGATTCATTGACAATAATATTTCTACCGCCAACTTCTGCTCCATTAAGTTCCTTGATAGCTCTTTTGGCATCAGTTTCGTCGGGCATTTCGACAAAGCCGAAACCTTTACTTCTGCCGGAGTATTTATCTGTGATAATTCTGGCTGATGTTACTTCGCCATACTCCTCGAAGATTTCTTTTAATTCTGTTTCCTGCATTTTAAAATTCAGGCTTCCTACATAAATGTTCATAATAAAAATTAATTAAGTGTTAATAAAACAGATGCAAAGGTGAGGTTTATTTTCTGAATAAAAAAATTATTTCAACAAATAAATATCAGTATTTACTGATTTTTTAATGAGTTGAAGTAAAAAAAGATAGAATTCTGATTATTATTTTCTGTTCCTTATATAGATTAGTTTTACATTATCACGGCCTGAATCTCTTTCATCTATATCAAAATCAAGTGATTTAATCAAAGGCGTAAGTTTTGTATAGCCAAAGTTTCTGGGATCAAAGTCGGGATGTTTTTTAAGAAGGAGATTACCCACATCTCCGAGATAGGCCCATCCGTTTTCATCTGCAAGGTCGGCTACTGAACCGGCAATAATCTGCCGTACCCGTTTAAGGGATGAATAAGAATCCTTTTCACCGGTGCTCTTTTTTCTGCTTATCTGTCTGGGTTGTGACTTTGAGTCATCCGTATCAATAGTGCTTTTCCCCAGTATTTCAAGATAGATAAATTTATCGCAAGCAGCAATAAAAGACGAGGGTGTCTTTTTTTCTCCTATTCCTATTACCTTCATCCCGGCTTCTCTTAATCTTGTTGCAAGGCGTGTAAAGTCACTATCGCTCGACACAATGCAAAAGCCATCAACCTTTCCTGAGTAAAGAATGTCCATAGCATCAATAATCATTGCTGAGTCGGTTGAGTTTTTCCCTCTTGTATAACTATACTGCTGAATGGGGATTATAGCATTCTCAAGCAAAACCGATTTCCATCCTGATGACGATGGTTTCGTCCAGTCGCCGTAAATTCTTTTAAACGTAGGTGTCCCATATTTCGCCAGTTCTTCAAGTATTTCTCTGATGTTTACGTAAGGAATGTTTTCAGCATCAATAAGAACTGCAAGCCTGAGATCAGTAGTATTCTCCATGGGTTATATTCTTTAAATAAAAATAATATTCATATATCTGAGGTAAAGATAAAAATTATAAGAATCACGTTGTTAACAATCCATATACTTAAAGAAGGAACGTTGAAATTCAACCAGATGATATGCAATATTCAGGAGTCTGTTCTGATTAATGATACTTTACTTTAGCTTATAAATTTATGAACAGACTCAGGAAGGATAGTCCTGCACCTGTTGCAATGAGGCTATCGAAACGATCAAGGAAACCGCCGTGACCTGGAATAAGATTACTGAAATCTTTGGTATTATATTTTCTTTTAACTATTGATTTTACTGTATCGCCTGCAAATGAAAAAATAACGACGAAACCTGCAACAAGCAGAGGTTCAAACGAAGAATCGTTTATGAGATTTTTAAACACGAAGGCGCTAAAGAGTGCGATGAGTGTTCCCCCAATGAATCCTTCAACAGTTTTATCCGGACTTGTTTTCGGAATTAATTTCTTTCTGCCAATAAGCTGACCTGAAATCTGGCTGAAGCCATCAAAAATTGAAATAATGAGGAAAGAAAAAAGTATAAGTCCTTTGTCCATCATACTGAAAAAATAAAATCCGGCAGACAATAATGCAAATAGCGTGACTGAACTCAGAAAGAATTTCCGATGATTAAATCCGGAATCATGATATAGTTTAAATATTTCATAAAATCCTCTTATGATAATCAGTATTGTAATAGCCCTGAAAAAGATCGGATTAAAAGCGATACTGAAAAAAACAATGTTGGCAATAATAAAAAAATTAATATGTTTTATCCATGCTTTTCGCTTAACTGATGGTTCTTTTTTTCTGTTGATTACATATATACCGGCAGTACCAACTGCATAATATAGAAGAATTATAAAGTATATTGTCAGGATCATTTTTCTTATATAAATCAGTTTCCGGTGTTTGAAATAATCATAAGTACGCCGAATACAATCAGTCCGAATGCATACAGCTGACGGACAGAACTTTCAATTCTGTCAAGTTTTGCATCCGAAAGTATTTTTGGTCCTATCAGCGAACCGATAACCGTACCACCTGTAAGAAAATAAACGAGGGTAAGGTCAATATCACCAATAAGGGAGTGTGCACCAAGTGATGATGCAGTATTAACAAGAACTGTAACAAGGCTGGTACCTACCACCACTTTTATCGGAATACGCAAAGCGAACATGCCAGCCTGTATTGGTGTTGCTCCTGTTGTTCCGAAAATTGAAGTAATTATACCAGCAACAAAACCAAATAATGAACCTTTGGTTATTTTTTCAAATCCCTCACTTTTATTTCTTATTATACCTCTGTTTTCATCTTTCTTTTTCTGGAAGTTACTGACCAGCATCTGTATTGCAATAAGAATAGTATAGATTCCCCAGCTTATCCTTAGCGTTTTATTTGAGAAAAGATTTGTAACAGCGGCACCGGCAAAAGCACCAAACAGCCCGGCAATAATAAAAAGCAATGCTGTGGACATATCCACATTACCCCTGCGATAATGTCCGACAGAGCCAACAAGACAGATTGGAATAGTGGCTGCAAGTGAGGTACTTAGTGCAATCTGTGCAGGAACCTGAAATAAAAGTGTCAGAACGGGAATAAAGAAAAAACCTCCTCCGCCTCCGATCAGACTACCTATAAGGCCTACCAGAAAGCCGATAATGGGAAGCCATAAATAAACTGATTCAAATTGAGAATGAAAAATCATTACTGTTGTTTATTTTCAGATTTCTTTTCCTTAAGCACCCAATAGAGGCCTTTTACATTCGATCGCATTTCAGGTATTATTATCTGAATGGCAATATGTTCAATTGCACCAATTATTCCCCAGAAAATCATCAGATAAAACAATGGTGCAAAAAATCCGAAAGCAAAAAGAATCACGATAAATGCCCCTTCAATATATCCTCCTATTTTGGTTGTGTAAAGGTGAAAGCTGGGAAATTTTCTGAATTTTAAAAGTGAGATCACTACTGTAAGCACCAGAAAACTTATAAAAATAACCACACCAGTGAGATGTGGTCTGAGCTCTTCCAGTTTAAACACAAAACATCCGACAAACGCCAGAACATATGTAAGATTATCAGCAAAGGAATCGAGCCTGGCTCCTATTTCTGTTTCCATTTTAAATCTTCGTGCAATATAACCGTCAATAATATCAGTAAACAGGTTAATGATTAAAAAAACAGCGAACAACCTTTCTTTTTCAGCTACAATGAAGTAAAGAATTACAGGAAAAACCAGCAGTCTGTAAAGAGTTATAATATTCGGAATAGTCAGTAATTTATCTTTGTTCATATATGCTCACTTCAACTGTTCAAATTCAGCATTAGTGTGATTTTATAATTAAATCTTTACAAAGATGTTAATAATCAGAATTTTTTGTTGACTGGTTTTAATGTTAAATGTTTTTATTATCTAAAAGTAAAGTTTTTTTTATAACTTTGCCACTCTTTAAAGTTAATAAAGTTAAAAAGTTAATATAATACAAAAATAATATATGAATTATGGGAAAAGGTGACAGAAAAACCAGAAGAGGTAAGATATTTATGGGTTCTTACGGTGTAAGGCGCCTCAGAAAAAAAGTCAGAAAGAGTATCATTAAGCCTGAAGTTGAAATAATTGAGACAAAAGTCAGTAAACATGTAAGGCAGAGAAATAAGGAGGTTGTTGAAGTTCAGGAACAGGTTGCTGCTGAGGCAGTTACTGAACATGTTGCAGAGGTAAGACAACCCGAGGGAGTTATGGAGCAGGTAAACGTTGAAGAGCAAAAAAGTACACCGGAAAAAAAGAGTACGAGAGCAAAAAAAGAAGCTGCAGAGAAAAAGGAAGTAAAAGAAGAAAAGAAAGAGAAAGTAAAAGCCGAAAAAGCGACAAAAAAGGCAGCAAAAAAGAAAGAAGAAAAACCTGAGCCTGAGACTGCAGAAGAGATGAAAGAGCCTGCCGTAAAGAAAACTGAGAAGAAACCTGCTGCAAAGAAAAGCAAAACCTCTAAAGAATAAGAGCACGATAGTAATCAGTACTTCAGAAGAACCGGCAGATCGGGAAAATTTTTTTTACATGGAAAGGGGCAATTTTTTATTTCTGTCTGACAATAAGCCATTTATAGTCGTCGGGGTCAATCATGGCATTTATTATTACTGTTTCATTGAGCATGAGAGCATATTCAACAGCTTCTCTCATGGTTTTTTCCGATGAAACATTTATTACCCTGACACCCAAGAATTTTTCAGACCCGAAGAGATTATCGCTATACAGGTTTATCCCATAAGGAGGCATGTCTTTCCATGTCTGTTTAAGCTTTATCAAATTAAGTTCGCCGTCGGAAAAGATTACAATTATTATTGGTGTCATGCACCGGAGAGCAGTAACTATTTCTCCGGCCGACATCAGGAAACCACCGTCGCCAGTAATGCATACTACATTTGAAGCCGGGCGGCAGAGTTTTACAGCTATGGCAGCAGGCAGTGAAAATCCCATTGACGACCATCCATTGGTTATAATAAGGTTCTGCATTCCCGATGTTTTCCAGTATTGGCCCAGTAGGTGAAGATGAGAGCCGACATCCGCAGTAACAATTGTATCCGGAGGAAGAGTTTCTTTCAACACTTTTAAGGCTGTTACAGGTCCGAAGTGTGATGTAAAACCTGTGAATACAGAATTCATCTCTTCCTTTACGCTCTGAAGCAGACCTGATTTAATCTGTTCAGATTGCAGATTTATTCTTCCAAGAATATCAAACCATTCAGAAGGTTTTCCTGTGTAGCATAAGGTATTATTTCTTTCAGGAACATCTGAATTTATTGTGTCAAAATGGATTAACGGGATGTCGGGCATCCACGATTCGTAATTATATTCTACAGGGTCATAACCAAGCCCTATTATAAGGTCAGCTCCCGAGTAGATGTCTTCGAGATAATCGCTTAGAGCGTGTGACAGAACTCCGGCATAGCAAGGATGTTCTTCATCAATCAATCCTTTTGCCATGGGTGTAATTAAAACAGGAACCTGCATATTACCAAGAAGTTCAGATATCTGTTCAGAAAGTTTAAGGCGTGCAGCCGTAAGGCCGACTGCAAGAACGGGATTTCTGCTCTTTTTAATAAGTTCTGTTATTTCATTAACGCTGTTTTCGGAAGATTCCCGGAGGTGGCCGTAAATTTCCTTTTCGTGCAGTTGAATTTCTTTTTCTGCAATATCTGAAGGGAGCCCTAAATGCACAGGTCCGGGATACTCTTCCCTGCATTGCCGCAGAGACATACTGAGAATATGCTGGGTATTTTCAGGATACAAACGATAAGTAGCCCTTGTTACGGGTCTAAAAAGTGACTGATGACTGATATTCATCTGGGTGATGCGGTTCAACCAGATGTCGGGCATTTCACTCGTAAATGCAAGGACAGGTGAGCGGTCAAGAAATGCACCACCTATGCCGGTGAGCAGGTTTGTAGCCCCTGGGCCAAAAGTGGCATGGCAGATTCCGGGCACACCGGTGAGCCGAGCACCTACATCTGCCATTATTCCGGCACTTCTTTCCTCAGAAGTCAGAATAAATCTTAAACCTGCCTGCCTGAAAGCTTCAAGATATGGAACTGAAGCTCCTCCGGGTACACCAAAGATGTTTCTTATTCCTTCAGAGAAAAGTTTTTCTGCAATGTAATCTGCAACTTTCATAACAAATAAATAGTATTAAAAACCATGGCAAGCTCTGGATACAAATTTCCGGGGCAAGCCCCTTGGTATTAAACCAAAACTTCCTGTCCGACGACTTCGCCGGCCGTAGCCGACTATGTCAGCCAAAGGCCGAAGCAGAAAGCGAAAGTTGATTAAAACATTTTAAAGATATTATAAGTTTATGGAATACAAAAAATGATTCAATCAAATTAAAATCAATTTTCAAATGCTACATTTGTAGGCAAAAAACAGGGAATATTGAAAAAATTTCTTAAAGCAACAGCTATTTACGGTCTTTACTGGCTGGTTTATTTTTTTCTTGCAAGGTTTATATTTTTACTGGCACAATTCAGGGAGACAATTCAATATACTCCATCAGAAATTCTTCAGACTTATTTTCATGGGTTCAGGCTTGACCTTTCAGCAACGGGTTATATACTTCTTCCGCCGGTTTTTATGGGTATTCCATGGTTTCTTTTCAGAGGAAACTGGTATTTAAGATTTATCAGAATTTATTCAGGCATTATAATTGCGTTTTTTACTACTCTGGTTCTTGGTGATGCAGTTGTATATTCATTCTGGGGATACCGTGTTGATTTCTCTGTTGCAGGATATTTCAGCAATCCGAAAGATGCACTGGCATCGGCATCCACACTTCAGCTCACTGCCGGCATTGTTACTGATGTCTTTATAATATTTTTGTTAATCAGGTTATGCAATAAGCTTACCGGAAAGTATTACAAAATTCCTGAGAAAGGCTTGTCTTCATTGATTTCCGTTCCCGTATTACTGATTCTTACGGGTTCACTGATTATACCAATAAGGGGTGGTTTGGGGGTTGCACCCATTAATGCCGGCTCGGCCTTTTTCAGTGAACATCTTTTTCTGAATCATACTGCACTGAATGTAGTATGGAATTTCGGACATACTGCAGTTTATCATAAGCCTGTTATTAACCCTTACCAGTTTACCACAAGGGAAGAGGCACTGAAAAATTTTAAAGTTCTGATGCACGATGATGGTAATAATATAAATGTTCTGAAAAAAGAGAGACCAAATTTGCTTTTAATTGTTCTTGAAAGCTTTGGAAGTGAAATTATCAATATGGGTAATGGTGATTCTTCTGTTGCTCCAAGGTTCAGGGAATATATACGTGAGGGTATATACTTTTCAGATTTTTATGCAGCAGGTTCAAGAACTGATAAGGCAATACCGGCTATTTTCAGCGGTTATCCGAATCTTCCTGCCATTCAGGTAATAAGGGAGCCGCGTAAAACACAAAAGATGTTAGGCATATTTAAAATGCTCGACAGTGCAGGCTATAAGACATCTTTCTGGTATGGCGGAGATATAAACTTTGCAAATATCAACTCTTTTGTTACATCAACAGGGTTCAGGGAAAAAGTCACAATGAATGATTTTGACAGAAAAGACAGGAATTCAAAATGGGGTGTACACGATCATGTTGTTTTTGAACGGCTTTATGATTCGCTTTCAGTAGTCAGGGAGCCTTTTGCATACGCCGTGCTTAGCCTCAGCAGCCATGAGCCATTTGAGGTACCTATGGAACCTGTTTTCAGGGGACGGGACATATTGAGCAGGTTCAAAAATTCAGTTTTTTATACTGATAAATCTATCGGCGAATTTCTCGACAGGGCAAAGAACAGTGACTGGTGGGAAAGAACTCTTGTTATCATTCTTGCAGACCATTGCAGAAGAAATTCGGAATCTGTGCCTGCATATTCGGAATCAATTTTTAAAATTCCGATGTTATGGCTTGGCGGAGCTATTGCTGTAAAGGATACCATAATTGATTATCCGTGCAGTCAATTTGACCTGCCCGTTACCATAGCTTCACAGTTAAAACTGAACGGTAATTTTCCTTTCAGCAAAAACATACTCTCAACCGGTGCAAATCATTTTGCCTTTTATACTTATAATGAAGGCTTTGCATTTATTACTGACAGCAGTAAGGTAATATACGACATTAAGCTTAAAGAGTGTATTAAAAAAGAAGGGAGCGGGGTGTCTTTAGCTGAACGATATGGTAAATCGTTTTTACAGATTCTTTTTGATGATTATCTTTCGCGTTAACACCGGGATATCTGAAATAGTACAGGAATAAATTTTTATTTCCGGATTAATTATCAGCCGCACTACCCACTTGTTTCTTAAAAAAGCTTAAAAAAAAAGATAAGCTGACCTGTATTGAATAATAATTTTCAATTGTCATGTTATCTTTGAGAATTATCAAATCAGTGAAAAAAGGTTATGATAAGAAACAGAATATTCATACTAATCATTATTGTATTTTTTTTACCGGGTATAACCGGTAGAATTACAGCATTTTCCCAGCCTGATACATCTGATTACGGAAGGGCTGACAGGCTTCAGCAGCTGATGGCAGGAAAGGTCTTTTACGGAAATGTAAGGCCGGCATGGATAAACAATACCGGCCGTTTTCTGTATGAGAGTACAACACCAGCCGGTATTGAATATTATATTGTTGATGCGCTTGCAGGAACAAAGCGTGTGGCATTTGACCAAAAACGGTTTTCTGAGGCTTTTAAAACTGCCACCGGTCAAACAGCTGAACCCGGTAAATTGCCGATAAAAAATCTGGTCTTTTCGGAACGTATGATGAGCTTCTCATTTAACTATGATAATTATAACTGGATTTGCATTCTCCGAAATTACAGAATTATAAGGGGAGACAGAATTACTGAAAGGACGAGGCCTGAGCAGCCGTGGAGCTGGGGTTTCCGTGATGAACTCGGGAATTCACCGGTGCAGTCACCCGATAAGAACTGGACGGCATACATAAAGAATTTCAACGTATATGTAAAATCAAATTCTGACAATAAAGAGTATCAGTTAAGTTATGATGGTGGAACAGGAGAGTATTATTCATCATATATAACATGGTCGCCCGATTCAAAAAAGCTTGTTGCAAAAAGGGTAAGGCCTGCTGAAAAGCATATAATACATTACATTGAATCATCCCCTGAAGAGCAGCTGCAGCCACGACATTTTTCCTACGAGTATCAGAAACCCGGAGATGCTGTGCCACAGTTTTACCCTCAGTTATTTGATGTTGAAAAAAAGAAGCATATAAAACTTGATGATTCCCTGATTCCCAATCAATATTCAATAGATGAAATCAAATGGAGCAAAGATTCAAAATATTTCACTTACGAGTATAACAAAAGGGGGCATCAGGTTTATCAGGTGATTAAAGTTGATGCCGGAACAGGGGAATGCAAAGTAATTATCAATGAGGTTTCCCCTACCTTTATACATTACAGCGGGAAAAGGTACAGGTACGATATTGAAAATACAAATGAAATAATCTGGGCTTCTGAACGGGATGGCTGGAATCATTTGTATTTGTATGATTCTGAAACCGGAAAGGTTAAAAATCAGATTACAAAAGGCGAGTGGGTTATAAGGGGTGTCGTTTGGGTTGACGAAGAAAAAAGGCAGGTTATATTTCAGGCAAGCGGCAAAGAACCGGGGGATCCTTATTTTATTCACATATACCGCATTAATTTTGACGGGACAGGTCTGACAAGGTTAACTGACGGTTACGGAAATCATGAAGTAAGTTTTTCACCGGATAAAAGGTTCTTTGTTGACACATGGTCCACAGTTGACACACCGCCTGTGTCAGTACTACGGAATGCAGAAGACGGGAAAGTTATTATGGAGATTGAGAAGGCGGATATTTCAAGGCTGCTGGCAACAGGCATCAGGTTGCCTGAACCTTTTGTCGCAAAAGGCAGGGATGGTATTACAGATATATGGGGAATAATTGTAAGGCCAATCAATTTTGACCCTGCAAAAAAATATCCGGTAATTGAAAACATTTATGCAGGACCGCACAGTAATTTTGTTCCCAAGAGTTTCAGGCCCATAATAAGCGGGATGCATCAGCTTGCTGAGCTTGGGTTTATTGTTGTTCAGATAGATGGGATGGGTACTTCGAACCGTTCCAAAGCGTTTCATGATGTTTGCTGGAAAAATCTCAAGGATGCCGGATTGCCCGACAGGATACTCTGGATAAAGGCTGCTGCAAGGGAGTATCCGTACATTGATACTACGCGTGTAGGGATTTACGGAACGTCAGCAGGTGGCCAAAATGCGGCAGCCGCAGTTCTCTTTTACCCCGAATTTTATAAAGTGGCGGTAGCATCATGCGGATGTCACGATAACAGGATGGATAAGATGTGGTGGAATGAGCAGTTTATGGGGTGGCCTGTTGGCCCGGAATATGCTGAGTCGTCAAATGTTGAAAATGCATGGAGACTCAAAGGAAGGCTTCTGCTTATCAACTCGGAGATGGATAAGAATGTTGATCCCAGTTCAACAGTTCAGTTTGTTGATGCCCTCATCAAGGCCAATAAGGAGTTCGAGTATGTGTATATTCCGGGGGCCGGGCATTCAAGTGGTGGTGTTTACGGTGAACGGAAACGCAGGGATTTCTTCGTAAAATATCTTCTTGGCAAAGAGCCTCCCGAATGGAACCAAAGAGGGAATTGAATAAATAAGATACAATCAGAGATGTATCATTGCCTTCATTACGCCATCATGGTAGCCGGCCACAAGTTCAAAAGCTTCTGCAACCTGTTCCAGTGGGAAAACATGTGTGATCATTTTCTCAGGATTTACTTTCTTTTGTGAAATCAGGTTCAGTGTAGGCTGTACCATTTCATTCTGTCTTCTGACATTTTTAATTGTAATTTCTTTTCTTCTTATATTCTCAGCACTGAATTTCCATTCCCTGAAAGCAGGTATTCCTGCAATTACAATCATTCCCCCGGGTTTAACCAGTTTCACCGCCTGGTCAACAGCTTCCTGTTTGCCGCAGCATTCAAAAACTGTATCCAGTAAATCCGGCTCTTTATTTTTTATACCTTCAACAATATCTTCCTTCAGGGTATTTCCGGTCCAGTGTGCTCCCATTGACTTTGCAAGGGAGAGGCGCTCGTCAATAAGGTCGGTCATATAAACTCCGGAAGCGCCTTCGTAAAGTGCCATCAGCATTACGCTGATGCCTATCGGTCCCGAGCCAAATATTCCTATCTTCTGTCCTGCAACGTTTCCCGCAAGTTTTGTTGCATAAAGTCCGATCGAAAGCGGTTCGGAAAGTGTTGCAATATCGAAAGGCATAGATTTATCGATCTTATAGCAGCTTTTTTCCGGCATTACCATATATTCGGAAAGGCATCCCTCTGCCTGGCCCGGACAACCAAGAAATCTGAGATTCAGGCAAGTGTGGTACCTTCCTTTACGGCACTGCGAACAGTTATAACAAGGCATGGCAGGGTCGATAGCGACATGGTCGCCAGGTTTCAGACGTTTTACATCCCTCCCCGTATTTTCCACAATTCCGGAGCATTCGTGTCCGAGTGTAAAAGGAAATTTCACAACCTGACTTCCAATATTTCCTTCATTGTAATAATGAATATCTGAGCCGCACACTCCCACTGATTTTATTCTTATCAATACTTCACCGGGAGTGGTAATTTCCGGAACGGGTTTTTTAATAATTTTTATTTCCCTGATGCCGGTAAGCACCATTGCTTTCATGAGAATATACTTTCAGTCAAAATATTGCACAGCAGCAGGTTTTATCTGCTGCTGTGCAAGTTATTAAATATACATATTAATAAGTTGTTCGAGAAGCTCCTGTTTTCCGCTAACTGATACCGGCTCTCCCGATTCTGCGGCAATATCTCTCAGTTTTTCGAGAGTGAGTTTTCCGTTTTCAAAATCTTTGCCTTTATCTTTATCGAACGATTCATACCTTTTCTTTTTCAGTTTCAGGTAATCACTATCCTTCAATATCTTATCGGCTATAATAAGTGCTCTTGCGAAAGTATCCATGCCGCTTATATGGGCTATGAAGAGGTCTTCAGGGTCGGTTGAATTACGTCTGACTTTCGCATCGAAGTTTATTCCGCCTGTTTTAAAGCCGCCCGCATTCAGAATTATCATCATTGCCTCAGTCACTTCGTAGATGTTTGTCGGGAACTCATCGGTATCCCAACCGTTCTGGTAATCTCCCTTGTTTGCGTCAATGCTTCCCAGAAGGCCTGCATCGGCTGCAACCTGCAGCTCATGTGTAAAGCTGTGGCCTGCAAGTGTTGCATGGTTGACTTCAATATTGAGTTTAAAATCCTTGTCCAGTCCGTATTTTCTGAGGAATCCGATTACGGTTGAGGCATCGTAATCGTACTGATGTTTTGAGGGTTCCATTGGTTTTGGTTCAACAAGGAAAGTTCCTTTGAAACCTTTTTTGCGGCCATAGTCACGTGACAGTGAAAGCATCATTCCCATGTGGTCGAGTTCGCGTTTCATATCGGTATTATGCAGGCTCATATAGCCTTCTCTTCCGCCCCAGAAGACATAGTTCTGTCCGCCGAGTTCTATTGTGGCGTCTATGGCATTTTTAAGTTGGGTTCCGGCACATGCAACAACTGAAAAGTCAGGGTTTGTAGCGGCACCGTTCATATAACGGGGATGAGAGAAAAGGTTAGCAGTTCCCCATAGCAGTTTAACTCCTGTCTGCTCCTGCATTTTTTTCATAAGCGGCACATACTTTTCAAGACGTTTTTCTATTTCAAACACTGTTCCGTTGCCAACCACATCCACATCGTGGAAGCAATAGAATTCAGCACCTATTTTTGTGAAGAATTCGAATGCAGCTTCGAGTCTCTGTTTTATTTTATCATCCAGTGATAAATTATCCCATGGATAAATTCTGGTTGCATTTCCGAAAGGATCGCTTCCGTCGCCGCAAAATGAATGCCAGAAGGCAATTGCAAATCTGAGGTGCTCTTTCATTTTTTTGCCACCAACTATTGCTTCTGGGTTATACCATCTGAATGCCAGAGGGTTTTTTGATTTAATTCCCTCATATTCAATTTTTCCGATGTTAGGATAAAATTCCTTTTTAGATTTTGTTGCCATGATATTTTAATTTTAAGTTGATATTACGATGTTTGATTAATTCAATATTTACATTAATTTTATAATTAAGAAAATTAAGTAATCTTCTTACTTTGACGAAAGGAATCTATGCCATTTTTCATAAATCCATGTATAAATTTCAGTAAGTTTTTTCTCAGGTTCTGTTATACCTACTGGTTTAAGGCCGGTAAATGCTTCCTTTTCAGATTTATAATATCCGCATCCTATTCCTGCTCCTCTGGCGGCGCCAAGCGACCCGTCGGTATTATAGAGGTGAATGACTGAACCTGTAACAGATGCGACAACCTCTCTGAAGACCTGACTGAGGAACATATTTGCTGCTCCGGCACGCATTATACCGGCTTCTATTCCTGTTTCTTTCATAATATCAAGTCCGTACCGGAATGAAAAAGCTATCCCTTCCTGTGCAGCTCTGAATAGGTGGGCTTTTGAGTGAACATTGAAATTAAGTCCCGACAGATGGGCGCCTATATTTCTGTTGCCAAGCATTCTTTCAGCTCCGTTTCCGAAAGGCAGTATCATAAGGCCGTCGCTTCCGTGTTTAATGGTAGCTGACATTTCGTTCATATCGTTATATGACAATCCGTTGGCGATGTTTCGTCTGATCCATGAATTTAAAATTCCTGTACCGTTTATGCACAGCAGGACTCCAAGTCTTCTGTTTTGTGGGGTATGGTTTACATGAAGGAAAGTATTTACTCTTGAGAGCGGGTCATATTTCATCTGGTCGGTTACTCCGTATATGACACCTGAGGTTCCTGCTGTCGCAGCTACTTCGCCAGGTGAAAGTACATTCAGCGAAAGTGCATTATTAGGCTGGTCGCCGGCCCTGTAAGAGACAGGTATTCCGCCGGGTAAACCAAGTTCCCGGGCAATATCGCCTTTCAAAAGGCCCTGAATGGAAAATGAAGGAACCGGTTCAGGGAAGAGGTTTATGTCAAAGCCAAAATATTTTAAAAGTTCACTGCTGATGCCATTTCTTTTAAAGTCCCAGAAGATTCCTTCAGATAGGCCGGTGAATGAGGTTTTAAGTTCACCGGTAAGCATCAGGGCTATGAAATCTCCAGGGAGCATGATCTTATAAATTTTACTATATAAATGTGGTTCATTTTCTTTAACCCATGCGAGTTTTGCGGCTGTAAAATTACCCGGGGAGTTTAACAGATGAGATAGGCAGAAATCTTTGCCGAGGGTCTCAAGAGCTTTATTTCCGTAATTTACGGCACGGCTGTCGCACCAGATTATTGAGCGGCGCAGTGGTTTAAGGTCTTTGTCTACAGCCACAAGGCCATGCATCTGGTATGAGATGCCAATTGCTCCTATGTCGCCAGCCTTCTTCCCCAGTGCAGAAGTACATTTTATGACTGCAAGTTTAAGATTCTTCCACCACTCTTCAGGATCCTGTTCCGCCCATCCCGGTTCAGGAGCTATAATTTCCATTTCATTTTCAGGCATAAATGAAGTTACAAGGCATTTGCCTGATTCACCATCGAGAACTGATGCTTTAACTGAAGAACTTCCTGCATCAACACCAAGTAATAACATACTTTCCTGAATTTAATACTTTTATATTGATTATGTTTCCAAAAATTTTATGTTATGAATCATTTTCAAATATACCATTTGTTTTTAAAATTGTATTTTACATTTATTTATATCTTTACACTGCAGCATGGTTGTATTTTTTATAAAACATTGTTAATATGCTCAAATTCTGCATATTAACTTAAAAATCATGCTGCATTTTTTAACAATTTTTATTTAATTTTCAACATTTTAAAGAACTGCGAAACTTGAGTTAATAATTTAAAAATTTTACAACAAAATGAAATCAACAGAGCAAAAAAAAGGTTGTGATTGCGGTTGCAATAGACGACAATTTATAGCAGCGACTGGAACAGCAGCTGCCGGGATGTTTTCATTACCTATGATAAAATTATTTGACTCAGTATTTGAACCACCTAAATTATCTACAAAAGAGGGGGCCATAGTTAAAACTGTTTTCTTTTATCCGCCCTCTGAAACATTTTCCAAACCCCCTGATGGGTGGTGGAGCTGGCCTGGGAATACCTATGATGCAGAGGGTCATCAGCGAAAATATTCTGAAGAAATCAGGAAGATAAGTTCAAAGCTTAATATGAAAGTAAATATTAACGATAAATCTGTTTCAAATAATGAAGATGCTCAGAAAATTGTAAAGGAAGTGGAATTGGAAAAACCTGATGGTTTATTGTTAATTATGTTCTACAATAACAGTCTGGCCCAAGTTGATATAGTATTGGAAGCAGCCGAGAAATTGGGAATACCTACTGTTTTTTATATAGGGCTGGGGGTTAAACACGGTTCCATTAGAAATTACCAACGCCCGGGTATTTATTTCATCCAGTCACTGGATAATTTTGAAGCTATTGAATCCGGTATGCGTATGATAAACGCCCGTAAGTTATTGAAACAATCGGTTCTTTTAAGTATTGATAATACAAAAGGAAGAACAGAATCAGTAGAGAAATTCTTTGGAATTACAACCAGACCGATGCTGGTCGATACCTATAACAAAGAGTTCAATAGTGTTATTATCAATAATAAAGCTGTTGAGTTTCTAAACAAGCTAAAAAAAGAATCTATTGAAATTCGGAATGTTTCACAGGAATCATTTGAATATGCTGTAAAAGCGTATTTTGCTTTAAAAAACTTAATTGAAAAAGAAAATGCTGACGCTGTGACAATGAATTGCTTAAGAGTTGGTTTAGGGAGACCATGTATAGGTTTCTCAAAGTTAAATAATCAACTTATTCCTGCAATTTGTGAAAATGACATTAATGCTGCTTATGGTCAAATGATAGGACAGGCTGTTACCGGGCGTCCGGGCTTTCAACATAATCCGGCTTATGAGACAGAAAAAAACCACTATTATGCTTCACATTGCACATGTCCTACTAAAATGTATGGGCCTGACGGAAACGAATTAAAATATCTTTTAACCCGCTATTTTCATACAAATGATGGTACTTGTTGTATTCAGGTATTCTGGAATCCAGGAGATCCTGTCACTATGATCCATTATTATCCGGGAGAAAATCCCAAACTGGATGTTTATTCCGGGATTGTGGTCGTATCTCATCAGATGCCTCCAGCCGGAGGTTGTTCAACTAATGTGGAAATCGAAATAACAAACCGCACAAATGCTACTTCAGTAACAGGGCATCATAATTTGTTATTTTGTGGTGATTTCACAAAGCGGTTCAAGGATTTTGCTCAATTACATAAACTTCAACTGTCAGAACCGCTGATATAACAAGAAAGCATCCTGAAACCGCTATATTAATTTAAATACCTGATTATTATTGACATGGATTTAAAATTATTATTAAATAATTTTGGATTTATTGTGTTTCAGCCACCTTATTCATCTGACAAAATTATAGAAAGAAATCTGTAATTTTATGATGATGAACAAAAGAACATGAACGGTAGAAGCGAAAATTTTATCTACATTTAACCATCTATAAATATAAAAAAGGTTCCGGGGGAAATAGCATGCTATAATTTTCGATATTTGCATAAATAAAAAATTAATTTAAAAATCTGATTAACCAGCAAGAACCATGAAAAGAAGAAAATTCATTTCAAACACAGTATCGGCAGCCGCAGGGGCAATTGTTATTCCGACGATAGTACCTTCTTCGGTAATCGGGAAAAATCCGCCGAGCGATATGATTAACATCGGTCAGATTGGTTTTGGCCGGATTGCTATGACGCATGATGTGGCAGAAACTATAAAATATGACAATGCAAGATTTGTGGCAGTTGCAGATTTTGATTCTAAAAGAGCAGCAAGGGGCAAGGAATTCATTGAAAACTATTACGCAAAAAAAACAGGAAAGTCAAATTATGTTGATGTCAAGGTATATGGGGATTACCATGAAATTATTGCTGATAAAAGTATAGATGCGGTAATTATTTCCACGCCTGATCACTGGCATGCTCAGCCTGCAATTGAAGCTGCCCTTGCAGGAAAGGATATATATCTTCAGAAGCCAACTTCACTTACAATAAAAGAGGGTCAGCAACTGGTTGAAGTTGTAAAGCGCAAGAAAGTCATTCTGCAGGTTGGAACACAGCAGAGATCAATGCCGCAGTTCAGAAGGGCGGCAGAACTGGTACGCAACGGAAGAATAGGCAAACTTCACACTGTAAGGATAGGTCTGCCGGGAGATCCATCCGGACCAGAAGCTCCGGAGATGCCGGTTCCTCCTAATCTTAATTATGATGGCTGGTTAGGTTCAACACCATATGTTTATTATACCGAAATGAGGGTTCATCCGCAGAATAGTCTTACTGACCGTCCGGGATGGCTGAGATGTGAACAATTTGGTGCAGGGATGATTACCGGATGGGGTCAGCATCATTTTGATTCAGCAGCATGGGGTATGGATACAGAACTGACAGGTCCGGTTCTGATTGAAGCGGTGGCTGAGTTTCCAAAGTCGGGACTCTGGGATGTTCACGGTGATTTTATGGCTAAGGCAGAGTACGCAAATGGTATATCCATGTACACAAGCGGAGGATATCCCAACGGTATCCGATATGAAGGGACAGAAGGATGGATTTTTGTAACCAGAGGCAATTATGTTGCTTCACCATCCGACCCTGTGGCACAGAATCAGAATGCAAAGGCATTGAATGCAAGTGACCCGAAGATACTTACCTCAGAGATAGGCCCTAATGAAATACATCTTTATGTGAGTAAGGAACAGCATGGCAACTGGCTTGAATGCATAAAGACAAGAAAAGAGCCTGTTTCACCTGTTGAAATAGGTCATAAGGCGTGTGTTGTGTGTCTCATTACGCATATTGCAATGAAGTTAGGCAGAAGGCTAAGGTGGGATCCAGTAAAAGAGGTCTTTATCAATGATGATGAAGCCAATAAGATGCTTTCGCGTCCGCAACGCAAACCCTATGGAACAGATTATATTAAAATGTAAATATTTATGAAAAGATTAATAATACTTTTCCTGGCAGTTGCCGGGGTGCTTATTTTTGAGATGCCGTTAAAAGGTGCAAAGATTACAGCAGTTAAAAGTGGTTCCAGAATAGATGTTTCAGTTGATGGAAAATTTTTTACCAGTTACATCTTCGCGGAGAATGAAAAGTATCCGTTTTTCTTTCCTGTAAATGGTCCTTTATCGGGAGCTTCTGTAACTTCAATGAGGAATGCGGAATATCCGCATCACAGTTCGTTATTTTTCGGTTGTGACAAGGTTAATGGTGGCAACTGGTGGCAGGAGGGTCTGGAGAGAGGAAGGATAATTTCTGTAAATGCGGAGATAGTAAAACAGGGAGGTGATACTGTAATAATTACTGATGAATGTATCTGGAGCCGTCCTGGTGATGTATCGCCGGTAAAAGACAGACGAAAATATATAATTACTTCGCCGTCAAAAGATTTGTACCAGGTTGAAGTTGAGATTGTAATGGATATGCTGACGGATGTACGTATTCTGAAAACTAATCATTCACTGTTCAGTGCAAGGATGGCGGTTGATTTATCGGTAAGGAATGGGGGGACGATGATTAATGCAGAAGGTCTGAAAGGTGAAAAGGAGACTTTTGGAAAGAAGTCGGCATGGATTGATTATTACGGTAAGCGGGGAACAGGATTTGAAGGTCTGGCCATACTTCAGCATCCATCGAATCCGTGGTATCCTGCGCCGTGGTTTACGAGGGATTACGGGTTTATGTCGCCTACTCCCATGTATTGGCCGGATAATGATAAAGATATGTTTTTCAAAAAGGGTACAGTACTTACGTTAAGGTATCTTGTTCTTGTTCATGCCGGAGATCATATTCAGGCAAAAGTTGGGGAAGTTTTTGAGCGGTACAGCAGGAAGTGAGTTAAGGCACAAGTTATGTGATACTCTTTTATTTGGATTTGTTTAGATTGGTTCTTATTACTGTTCTGCAGTAGCACATTGGTAATAAACATTTTGCGGTAATTACTAACTTATAAATATTATTATTTGATAATCATTCCTATTTGATAATCATTCCTATTTGATAATCATTCCTATTTGATAATCATTTCTATTTGATAATCATTTCCACCTCGTAGTATTTATTATTTAATAATTGCTACTATCTGATAATTATTATTATTTGATAATAATTCCTATCTGATAATTATTCCTATAAGATAATTATTCTTATCTAATAATTATTCTTATATGATAATTATTACTGCCTTGGAATTATTAGTATTTTGCGCTTTGTCATATCATTAAATATTTCATCATAATATAATTTTGATTTTTAAGGTATGATGAAACCCATATGTTTGACAAAATTATATTTAAAGGTGTTTGTGTTTTCAAAATATATGGGTTTCATATTGCCTCATTGGTCATATTAATTTCTTTGAATCTGCAGAAAAAAGCAAGCTCTTTTGTGATATCTCCATAACACGTCATGCGGTGTAATCCTCCTGTCCAGTTTTTCCATAATTTCGTCACATCGCCGTCTACTTTGACAGTGATTTTTGTTCGGCAACCTCTGTCATCTTTAATCGATACAGGAGTTTCTATTATTTCACCTGTGAAGTATGATAAAGATCCAGCATCTTTCAAAACTGCCTGCGTGACTTTCTGACCGGTACGCATTTTCACTTGTGGGGTAGCTCCTTCCTCCCGTTCCATAATTGTTCTCAATTTATAGGGAGCAGCCGGCTTATCCGGACCATCCATTTTTGGTGTCCCCATACAATGTGCCAGAATGATGCCATTTTTTGATTCATCCACCGTAGGATCGCTGATAAATCCAGGCATTCCCGTCAATCCCTGAAATATCACATATGTCATAGCCATTCGTAAATCCGATTCACAGATGCCTCCTAATCCCATATTATTCAATCTGGCAAAACCAATACAGGGGAAAGCATAAGACTTGCAAAGGGGAGTGTACATACTACCATAACAATCAACGGTCATAACAGTTGCATCTTCTTCATCCAATAGTTTTTCGAAAGCTAAAGCGAGCTTGCATGATTTAAAGACTTCCTCATACGTGGGTTCAACAACCTTAACAGCTGCTTTTATCCACCGGTTAGTTTCAGCCCTTGCTTCAATGTCGTCAACAGCATTATAAGCATCAAGCACTCGCTTGAGTTCAATTTGCTTAATTTCTGTTCCAAATTTATTTTTGACATTATTTGCATATTCAGTGATTGATCTGTTTGTAAGGTCGAGTATCCTAGCTTCTCTTAAGTGATGAATTGCACGAAAAGGTCTTACTGCATTTGCTAATTGTTGATAATCACTTGTTAAAATGCATCCCAGTTTACTACCAAGTGGTTGATTCAGCAAACTGCCGAAACCAGCCCATTCATGCCCGGAATAAGGAACAGCAAAAACCATTGTAGGCTGGCCTACACTGAGAATTTCATTGAGAATGGAAGTAATTCCCATGTTGAGATGGATTGCCAGGATACCATCAACATCTTTTAATCTGCCTTTAATGTTTCTTACTTGTTCGGGAGAAGTAACCATTTCATCGACAACAAAATCTACATCAGACAATTTATCCTTTAGTTTTGTAAATTCGGATTCATATATTTGGATTTCTTTTTTCAAATCCAGATTCGGTTTGGGCCAAAGTCCCGTCGAAGCCATGTAAATCCTTGCAATTTTGACTTTTGTTCTTCTGCAGCCCGGACTTATAAGCTTTGGTCCATTTGAATAAGGATCAAATGCCAAACTACTCAAACCGCAAAGACATAAAGCACTTCCAGTTAATGTCAGCTGCAGAAACTCTCTTCGTTCTATTTTTTTTTGCATACTAACCTCCTTATATATATCAAAGTATGAAGCCAAGACGTAAGATTGATTTCATTTTAAGCTACAGGTTTTTATAGTAATGTCTAAAAAGATATTACAACGGTGAAATTTTTATATTAATTCTGATGGAGATTCAATTCTGAATCTCCACGACCCAGATTCCGGGATCTGAAATTTCTATCTCCAGCAGAACTTCAAATTGTTCTGTTCTAAGCTTATTCCATGCTTTATATTTTATTGAACCGGTAAAAGGAAATATGACATCTTCATATCCCGCTTTTGAATTTAATATTATCTCCTTTCCACTGGTTCCGGATAATTGAAGCTCCTGAAAATCAGATGAAGCACCGCCGATTGAATTAGGATAAAACCATACATAATTGCCTACACCTTGTTTGTATATTCTTAATCTGTTGATGTTTCTTTGAGTTATAACTTTGTAGGAAGGAGCCACAATCTCCTTTTTCATTACATCGTTTTGCCATAACCCGGATTTTTGAACAACTTTTCCGTTTTCCTTAAGAAATAGTGTGCCTTTCCCATGTTTTTGCCCTTTTTTCCAACCGCCGACATAAACAGTACCATCAGGGTATTCAGCTCTTCCCTCTCCATGTGGATATCCACCTTCAAATTTACCCTTATAATGGAATTTACCCCAAGCTTCACCCTGACCATCCGCCAGTCCATTTTTACATTTCCCCACATAGGCCGAATCAATATCCGGAAGTAAAACCTTGCATGTCTGTTGCGCTGAAACAAAAAGAGGAAAGATAATCGCCATCAAGAATAATTTTATTTTCATCCGTATATAATTTTAAATTTAAAGTCGGATGGAACCACACATGATTTATAATAAATTATTTTCATCCGTATTTATGTTTTGTATCAATCATGTGGGGTTTCATATTTTAAAAATTTCTTCGTTGGTACCGAACAAAATATGTACCAGAGAACTCAAATTGTCCTATATAAATGTATAAAATGGAGAGGAACATTTTGAGAACCTCTCCATTTACTTATGTCCATCTATTTATTAATTAACCTAATACTTTTTAAATATAAAAATCAGGAGTTAATAGATTCTTTAATGGACACCTGTTCTGGTATCCCACCATAGCTGCTTCCCCCAAAGGTAATCACCGGCATACTGTCTTTCAAAATATTGCTTGGAATTCTCAGAATTCATCCGTTCTTCTTCAGAAGGATAGGGAAGACGGAACGGGTCTCTGTTATGACCAGCATAGAATGAACCTCTTGCAATTCCCCAATTCGGAACATCCGTTCTACGCATTTCAGCCCATGGCTCATTCTCCATAAAACACATGGCAATCCACTTCTGTTTCCATATTTTTTCCAATTTTTCCTGGGTAGTACCGCCCCATGCTGTTACGGGATTTGCGAGATATGCGTCAATAACCGCATCTGCAATTTGAGGTGTTCCATCAACCATAATAGACATTTCTTTCATAGATGAGTAAACCCCTTCTTTGTAGGCTGCCTCTGCAGCAGCATCTCCACCAGTGTACAATCCGCGTAAGTAAAATTCTGCTTTGTTAAAGCACACTTCTGAGTGTCTGAGATGAATATTTGGACCAGTTGTGCCATTGACAACATAATAGTTCTTGTTGAAATAGGACATTTGTGGAATGGTAAAATCCGGAGAACGTCCAATTTCTGTAGTTCCCCTGTATTCAACAATCCCATTTGCAAGAGGACCAGGTGCAGGTGAACAAATTCGTTCAAGACGAGGATCGTTGAAGGCTTTCAACATATCAATAAGATAATATGTTGGGCCACTGTGCTCCAGGAGGTTCATCCAATACCAATAGCCAACTTCCCAGTTGGTACCTTGCCCGCCATAAGTTATCTCTGCAGCGTCTCTCCAACCTGAAGTGATGGGATAATCGTTAGGATTCCCAAGTACCTCTGAAATAATTTTCTTGGCGCTGGCTTCATCAACATTTGAAATACGTGCAGCTACGCGTAAGCGTAAAGAGTTACAATATTTCTGCCATTTACGGACATCTCCATGGAATAAAGGCTCCACAGCACCAATTTTGTCAGTGTATCCTGCTTTAAAATAATCTGCGGCTTTTTTCAGGTCACTGATTATCTCTTTATAGATCGAAGGCTGATCATTATAAGCAGGACGCAATATACCTTCTGCAGCTAATGCTGCTTCAAGATAGGGCATTTCACCAAACCTATCAGTATATATCTGCGTTATTTCTGCCCTGTAAGTAAGGGCTGCTGCCACCATATTGTAAGCTTCTGATTCAGTGGCTTTTTTGATAATAACATTTAGATCATTCAGGGTGTGATAATAACTTCCCCAGTCTGAACTTGTAATACTCTGAAAGGTATTGTTAACAGTAGGATTATAGGCAGCTCCCCACCTTTGACCCACATACCGGGTGCTAATGGTAATCGAACCGTCTGACATTGCCATATTCCCTCCATCAAAATTTACAATTGCTCCAGCCAGGTGGTTCGCAAGTGGAACTTCCACCGGAAGATTTGGGTCTGTGTTCATCTCTTCAAAATCTTTTGTACACGCACTCATCAGAAAGATAAGTGAGACAAAAGGTAATATATAGAAATATATTATTTTTTTCATTTGTTTAATTTTTAAATTATTGCTGCTTTGGATTATTTTAATCCTTAAATTAAAATGAGAACGTAAGTCTTGCTCCAATACTCCTCGACACAGGAACTGTCATTTGCTCATAACCCAGCCCGGCAAGGCTACTGCCGGAGCCTACTTCAGGATCAATTCCAAACTTATTTTCTTTGCTGTGGTAGAGAATAGCAAGATTTCTGCCGATCAGGGATATTCTTACGTTATTCACGTAATTACCAAGATTACCCATTTTGCTTACCGGTAAGGTATAATCAATACTTACTTCGCGTAATTTTATATATGAACCGTCCATTACCCAGTTTTCCACTGTCCCTGCCCAATCGCCTACCCATTGAGAAGGACTTATCCTGACATCATTTTTTGTTCCGTCTGGTTTAAGAGCATCCCAAATACGTCCTTCTTCCCTGAGATTTCCTTCTGCAGAAAACTTAAGTGCAGAACTACCCCAGCGAATGGTACCTGCAATAAAATCTCCACCTATTTTGGTATCAGTCAGTATGCGTAACGATATATTCTTATATCTGAATGTATTGGTCATACCACCAACCCAGTCAGGTGTAACATTACCAACCTCCTTATTACTATCCCGGAGTATTCTGCCAGCTGCGGTGACCAAAAGGTTTCCATTAGCATCTCTTCGCATTGCAGTACCAATAATAGTTCCAAATGGCTGACCCGGTCGAGCTTCAACCGAAGATGCCCACATTGAAGATATCCGGTATGTTTCAAGATCTTTGTAGAGTGAATTCACTCTGTTTTTGTTTTTCGAATAGTTGATATCAAGATTCCATGTGAAATTATTGGTTTTTACGGGTGTTGAATTCAATATGATCTCAACGCCTTTATTCTCAATTTCACCTGCATTTATTGTTACAGCCGAATAACCTGATGAACTCGGAACAGCAACATTGATAATCTGATTTTGGCTCTTTGTATCATAGTATGAAATATCCAATCCAATCCTGTTATTAAAGAATCTGAATTCACCACCAGTCTCGATTGATTTGGTAGATTCAGGTTTCAGAAACTGGTTAGGTAATGTACTCGGAAGGGTATATAGGCCATCTCCTTCCCAGAGTCCTCCGACTGGCTGATAGGTTGGCTGCACCATATAAGGATTTGTATCCCTACCTACGCTTGCCCAGCTTCCACGCAACTTACCATAAGAGAATATGTCCGAAGCGATATGAAATGCATCTGAAAATATAAAGCCCAAACTGACAGAGGGATAAAAATAGGACCATTCATTTTTAGGAAGGGTTGAGCTCCAGTCGTTACGTCCTGTAACTGACAGGAACAAGTAACCCTTATAAGAAGCATTAACAGAACCGAAGAGACTCTGTGTTTGCTTATGGCTTTCATATTGACTAACTCCCTGTACACCTTTTGCATTACCAATTGTAAACAGGTCGGGTACTACGAGATCATAAGCACTTATATTTTTCCTGTCTGTTTTGGCATCCATCAAGTTGCCGCCAAGAGTTCCATCAATCCTGAAGTCGCCAAATTCTTTGTTAAATATGGCCAGTAAATCATAGTTTGTCTCTGACCCCATGATATTTGACTCATCAAATGTGCCATTTAACCCGGAGCCATCCGTTGCCCTGTAGGTAAGTGCCAATATAATACTTTTCCTGTTCTCATAATAATAATCTGTTCCGACACGTGCTCTCAGTGTTAACCAATCTGTCAGTTTAAGATCCAGCGCTACATTTCCGTAGACTCGGTTTCTATCTCTGGCATTGGTATTATGAGCCTGCAAATAAGGATTTGGTGTTTCACCCACTCCAAAATTATATGGCATTCCGGATGGCATGATGGTATTCCAGTTTTCTCGTAAAGGTACAATATCAACCTGGCGAGGCATGAAGATTATACCTGATTGAGGACTATTTGGTGCATCACCGTAATAACCCTGTGCCGGTATATTATCGCTTGAATTGATGACATAGTTAAAGTTAGTGCTGACCTTTAACTGCGCATTCAATTTTAAATCGCTGTTGAAACTGAATGTATTCTTGCGAAAATCAGTATTAGGCAAGGTGCCCTTTACCCTGTAATCATTAAAATATACTCTCATCATACCAATATCTCCTGATTTTGAGAAAGCAATGGAATTATCAGCGGTGATACCGGTTTCATAAAAATCTCTAACATTATTCGGATGAGATATCCAAGGAGTAGGAACCGGTAACCCAGTATTTGGATCACGAGGGCTGGTAAATTGTGGTAACATAAGGCCTATATCCAATCTGGGACCCCAGCTTGAAGGTGTACCATCATTTACACCGTGTTGTCCATCAACATAAGAGTATGCAAATTTCTGGGCGTATTCCTGGTATGTTAAATTTGTGTTGTGATCTTTATTGTACTTATTCCAATCGTATTCACTTCCATTCGCACCTCCGCCATATTTATTCTGAAAATATGGAAGATAAGGGAATACATCAGCAGTCAGCGCAGAAGAAACTTCAACACCAAAACCTTTTTGTTTTGATCCTCTTTTTGTGGTAATGACAATAACACCATTAGCCCCTCTTGATCCGTAAAGTGCCGAAGCATTGGCACCTTTCAAAACAGAGATTGATTCAATGTTGGTCGGGTCAATATCTATAGCACCATTGCCAAAGTCAGCCCCACTCATAGGGTCCTTATCCGATTCAAAATTGATAAAGGGGGTTCCGTCTATAACCCATAATGGTTGACTATTTGTAAAAGAAGCTTCTCCCCTTATCACAATACGTGAAGAACCACCTACGGCACCGGTAGCATTGGTAATTTGCACACCGGCAACCTTACCTGTAATTGCATTTACTAAATTTGGAGGTTTTACTTCGGACAATTGTTCGCTGTTTATATCCTGAACGGCATAACCAAGTTCCTTTTTTTCACGACGAATACCTAAAGCCGTAACAACTACTTCGGAAAGGCCAACAGTCTCAGCGACCATTGTAACATCTATCTTACTTGATGCCCCTATCGGGATTTCCTGAGGCACCATCCCCACAAATGAGAAGGTAAGACTTTTTGCCCCCTGAGGAACATTAATGGTGTATTTGCCATTAGCATCAGACAAGGTGCCAACGGTTGTACCTGTAACAACAACATTTACTCCGGCAAGAGGTTCGCCTTTACTGTCAGTAACTGTACCGGTTATGGCTTTTTGCTGTGGCTGAGTCACCTCTGCTTTCGTTTCAATCGTATGCAGAACCTTAATTAACTCTCCATCGGTGAAGTTCAGTGAAAGCTTTGTTTTCTGTGAATAGGTGTCAATAGCGTATGATTGCAGAACTCCTATAAATAACAGGATTAAAGCATTACGCATAATCTTTAATGTTTTTTTCAGAAAAGGCAAAAACACCTCTCCTAAAAGTTCTTTTTTTTTCATGAATTTGTAACGTTTTTAAGTTTAAAAATATCGGGATGATTTTTTTAGAGAAATCGTTATGAGATTTCTTTTTGTTTAATCTTTTTGCTTAAGGGTAGTGATTTGTTTTCATGGTTAGCAGTTTTAAGGTTTTGTACTATCATTTCTTGTCAAGTTTCACAAGGTTATTGGATAAAACCAACTTGCTTTGTTTCACTTTGACCACCAAAAATAGTATTTATTTTTAAATTTCAAATGTCTTTAATAAAAAATCATAATCCGTATTGTTAAATATAGTTTCTTATTGAAAAATTGATAAATTATGGTACTGGTACGGTTATCAATGATTATCAATCAATACTTTGACTAAAAGAAATGCAAGACGCTTTTCAAGATTTACAGGAACAAGGTTGGTGTTAGCTACATCATTCTCCTGTGATCTTCCTGTGTCAGTTTTCTGATACTGTCCTGATTCAACCAGGCAAACTGACCGGAGCAACTGCCAGCAAAAAGCAATATTGACAAAAACAAACTGATAATTTTCTTATTTTGTAAATTGATCTGTAAATATTTTAATTTAAAGCAATTATCTTTTTCAATATTCCGGGTTCGGTTCTTTCAAATCCATACAAAGGTGAGCACCCGCCAACAGAAATCATAAATTTTCCGGGTTTCACTACCCTTTTATAACTTTCATCAATTACAGAAAAATCTTCCGGTGCAACATTAAATGTTACTTTTCTCGATTCACCGGGTTTAAGACCGATTCTTGTAAATCCTTTTAATGCTCTCAAAGGCACAGTAACAGTTGCAGTAAGGTTTGAAACATAAAGCTGCACAACTTCCTCCCCTTCCCTTTTCCCGGAGTTTTTTACCACAACTGATATTTCAACAGATTCACCAATTTTATTATTCTTTTTTACTTTCATTTTGCTGTATTCAAAAGTTGTATAGCTTAATCCGTAACCAAACGGGTAAAGAGGCTGGCCTGTAAAATAACGGTATGTGCGGTTTTTCATATTGTAATCTTCAAATGGAGGCAAGTCATTTACTGATTTATAGACAGTTACAGGTAATCTCCCGGAAGGATTATAGTCACCGAAAATTACATCTGCAATTGCCTGTCCGCCAGCCTGACCGGGGTACCATGCATACATTATGGCTGGGATATTCTCATTCTCCCAATTGACAGCAATTGCACTTCCGCCCAGCAGAACCAGCACTACCGGTTTGCCAAGTGAATGTATCTTTTTTATGAGTTCCTGCTGAACATCAGGAAGATCAATCCTCGTTCTGTCACCACCCCTGAACCCTTCAGCATTTACTCTCATTTCCTCTCCCTCAAGACGTGGTGTAATTCCCATACACATTATTACTACATCTGCTTTTTTTGCAACCTCAACCGCCTCAGTGATTAGCCCGTCAGATGGTTGCTGGTTTGGCATGCCTTCAACCCAGTTGCATCCCCGGGCATAAAGTACCTCCGACTTACCTGCCAGTTTCTCCCGTATTCCTCTTAACGGCGTAACAGGGTCAGAAGGGGTTCCATTGTAATTTCCAAGAAGAACAAACACCTCATCGGAATTGGGCCCGATAACTGCAACCTTACCGATACCCTTTCTTAAAGGCAGAAGATTGCCCTGGTTTTTCAGAAGAACAATTGACTTGCATGCTGTCAGATGTGCCAGTTCCTTATGCTCCTTGCAATCGTTTACGCTGTAGGGTATCTGAGCATAAGGCACCATTTCGGGTGGATCGAACATACCAAGTTTCATACGGGCTGTGAAGAGTCTCTTTACCGCCACATCAATCTTCTGTTCAGTAATCAGACCCTTTTCAACAGCCTCTTTAAGATTGCGGTAAACCGACGCGCATTCAAGGTCGGTGCCCGATTTAACAGCAAGTGCAGCCGCTTCTGCCGGCGTGCCTACAATCTTATGACCCCTGTAAATATCGGCAATTGCGCCGCAGTCGGAAACGATATAACCTTCAAAGCCCCACTCATTACGCAAAATCTGATTCAACAGATAATCGCTCCCACAGCATGCTTCTCCCTCATACCTGTTATAGGCACACATAACTGAATATGCTTTTCCTTCTTTAATACCCATTTCAAAATGAGGCAGATAAGTTTCAAGAAGGTCTCTCTTATCAGTTACTGCATCAAAAGTATGGCGTTCAGGTTCGGGACCGCTGTGCACCACATAATGTTTAAGCGTTGAAATGGTTTTAAAATATTTCGGGTGATCGCCCTGAAGTCCCTTAACAAACTGCACAGCAAGTTTTCCCGTAAGATATGGATCCTCTCCGTAAGTCTCCTGCCCCCTCCCCCAGCGGGGATCCCTGAAAATATTGATATTGGGAGTCCAGAACGTGAGCCCCTGGTAGCGGGCACGGGAATTATTTCTTAAAAATTCGTGATGTTTTGCACGTGCTTCATCAGAGATTGCAGTTGCAACCTTAAAGATAAGTTCCTGATCCCATGTAGCACCGAGACCTATCGCCTGGGGAAAAACAGTTGCCAGTCCTGCACGGCCTACGCCATGCAGACATTCATTCCACCAGTCGTAAGCCGGAATGCCAAGCCTTTCAATCGCCGGTGATGCATTCATCATCTGGCTTATCTTTTCCTCAAGCGTAAGACGCCCGACCATGTCATTGACACGATCTTCAATCTTCAGAGAAGGATTAAGAAAAGGATACCGGTAAACTTCCTGGCTTGAAGAATTCAAACAGAAAACCAGGAAAAATGACAGAACAAAAACGAGGGAGCTGATTATTCTTTTCATAACAATAAATTTTTCAATTGACCTTATTATAGCATCATTAAAACAGATAATTCAAAAATAAGAAATCGAAGGAGTTTTCAACCGATTGAACTGAATTTTAACAAAAAACAAATCTGGTAAATGAATTTCGGATAATAAAATCGCCGTAATATATATGCAATAATTTCTTTTAGATAATTATAAACATTACCATCCTTCACAAATATTCAATAAATAATTTGTTTATCACTATTTAATAAACTTTAAGGATTGCACAGCCGTCGGGGCTTACTATTACAGAGATACCATCTTTATAAGTTCCTATATCCTTTTGCCTCCAGCAATCTCTCACAGCATGTTCACAGCATAAACCTATTTCTTCCCATTTAATATCAATAGTCTGGTCTTTAAGTTTATCTTTATTAAAAAGTCCGACAATCCTGTTCTCGTTAAACAGTTTTTTCATTAAGATTACATATTGGTCTGTTTCTTTAACCATTTCAGCAACATGACCAAGTTCATCCTGATTTATTCCGGTTATATCGGAGTTACGTAACAGGCCGACTGTAAAATCATCCATTTCATAAATATTTGCTGAAAAAAAGAATGGTGCACAAATCAGAGACCATAATGACACATACTGGTATTGCTGGTTTGAATTCAGGGGGATAGGCTTGGGAGGTGCCATTTTGTTTTTAGCATCACAAATTTTCCCAAGGTACATAAAATCAGGGTCATTCCATTGACCGGGTTTGCTGTAGCTACGAAGGTCTTTAACAATCCTCATTGCCTGATTAAAATAGTCTTTAACATTATGATTTAAATCACCGCCTATTCTCCATGTCTGAATATTTATTTTAGGGGCCCATTTCCATGGAGATTGTCTTCCATACTGGCACAAGTTGAAGAGTATATCCCTGTCTTGTTGAAGCAGATATATTGACATCGGGTACCATAAAGCTATTTCACTTATCTCAACTGATTCGTCAGTAAAGGCTTTTTTCATTTCATTAATCATATTTGCTGCGCTGCAGAGGTCATATTTAAGCAGGTCGAAACCCCAGAGGGAGTATTGTCTTGCATCTGTCAGCTCGAATCCAAAAGATCCGGCAAAAAGCTGGCATGTAAGTTTTCCCGGGCTGCTGTAGATACCACATTTAAGGCCAAGAGAATGGATATAATCAGTCATTGATTTCATATCCGGGAAGTTTTTATTAGGCAAAATCCTGCCACATTCATCTCTCGTTAAAGCTGCGTAATCCTGATAAGGGAAGTTAGGATTTCGTTTAGCATAATACTCCTGATTGTTTGCATAGTAGTCCTGATCTATTCTCATCCAGCAATCGTCAATACTAATATACTGGAAACCTACATCTGCCAATCCCTTATTTACAATAATATCAGCAGCTTTTCTCATGAGCGTATCACTTATTTTAAGCATATGCCCACCCCATGTGTTCCAGCCCATTGGCGGCGTGAGTGATATTTTATCTCCGACAACCAGTTTAAACAAAGATGAATCACTGCCTTTTTTATTTTTTGCAATAAACTTTAATTCATATATTCCAGTTTTTGATGGGGTTCTCCCTGTTATAATTCCTGTATTTGGATCAAGCAGCATGCCATCAGGCAAACCTTCACAATTAAATAATATGGGACGCTGACCCTGACATGGAATTCTGTAAATAAATATCTTGTCAGGTCTTGCACCATAAAGTTTTGGGCCGTTAATTTTTGGCTCAGGCCCGGGCACAGGGGTTAATATCTCCCAGTCTTTTGTCCTGGCATCATAGATAACTTTACTTTTGTTAGTCTGACTGAAAGAATATTGAAAAGTAACATTTAAAATGAATGTTAAAAAAAAGATTTTAACCAACGGTTTTTTTATTCCCAAACTATTCATAGTTTATTCTTTTAAATTCACAAAATAATAACATAAATATTTATCTTTCAAAAAACAGATTTGGCGATTTCATACAATAACAGTTTCCCTTCATTGATCACCTCTGCTGCTGACTTTTCATTAAGAGTATTTGAATCAATGGAATCAAGGAAATTATTCAATCTTTTCAATTCAGATTCAGTTTTTTCTGAAGAAATTGCTGCCAACTCTTCACGTAGAATCCTGATTTTTTCATAGTCCTGAATCCCTTCCCTGAGCCTTTCAAACCGAACTGAACTTAGTGCACCGGGATAAATAAGGTAGGTATCACCGGCTGGCCACATGATATATCTTGAGTCTATCAGCGGGTTTTCCGGCCAGCTATTATAAGCCCATCTCAGAAAACCGTCGAATCCCATAGCTGCAGCCAGCCATCCTTCATAACATGATTCGGCTGGAGGAGAAAAGGTGAAATTATTTGGTTTGGGTATTCCACATGCCACATAATAAGTTGTTATCAGGCCTGAATTCTTTCTTGATTTTATTGCATCTCCCGGTATTCTTCCATAATCTCTGAAGTTTGAACTGAAATCATAAATAGATGAGTTTATTGGCTTATAATAGAATCCGGCCATAGCGACTTTAAATTCTGGCGCGGTTTCCTTTAAAAATCTGAACAAGTCTGACATTTCATTTTCCTCCCGCTCGTCCAGTGCAATAGTTGTCATTTCAAGCCAGCCTTTTTCCTTTAAATGTGCCCTGAAACCGAGTAAGAAATTCCGCCAGATATTTTCATACTCCTTTGTCCCTGGAATTGCTTCTAAAACAACAGTTTCAGAAGTTTCTTCGTCAAACCATGAAAACTTGTTGTTTATAGGCACCATAGAATAACAGTTAATCTGTTTTTTTATTCCACACTCCATAGCCAGGGTAACATACTTATCGAAAACCGAATAATCATACTCCCATGTTCCGTCCTTTTTCCTTGTCCAATTAATCATTGATCTGTAATCGTCGTAACACTGTTTGTTATCCCCCCATGGTTTGTCAATTATTGTAGTCGTTATACATTTTTGACCTGCATGGGCGAGTTTTTCAAGGAGGTGTCTTAACAAGTCAATATGTTCTTCAGACCATAGCCCGACACCATGAAATCTTGCTACTGCAAATGGATTTTGCCAAAGGTCCAGATGGAAAGTCCATTCAGAGGGAGCAGGAAGCTGCTTATTGATCACTTCCAAGTTAATCTTATGATTTACAATACCTGAAGATGATTTTCTGGTAATACTTCCTGTATATATTCCGGCAGACACATTTGCCGGTATGTTGATAGAAATCCAAACGGGGCGTGTTCCGGGGGCATCCAAATTAAAATGATTATCATTGCTTAAAAGATCCGGACTAAGGTGGGAAGGAATCTTATCATTATTCCTGGGCCCGCAGGAACTTGATTTCTCATTTAAGAATTCATCGGTAAGAACATATTTAATAACATGTATTGAAATTGCATCTTGTCCAATAGTATTATTTCCTGAGCTTAAACTACTGGCTTCTATAGTAATATTTTCTTTGCTTCCTGCTGTCCAGACAATTAATATACAATTTACGCGCTCCCCTTTCCAGCCCTGAAGTTTAATTGAATCTGTTATATTTCCGGCAGGAGGTATAGATTTTGGATAGGCAATATCAATTGAACCGAAACCTGAGTAAATACCAGGTTTAACAGCTTCCCAAACTGACATGTCATACATATCAGGATCGGTAGGCTCAGTTGAAGTCCTTGTCATATTTTTGTTGCCACAGGCCAGACAGAAAATTGCTAAAAACATAAATGTTAAGAAAGCGTTCATAATCCTGATTATTGGTTGCATAGTATTTAACACTGATTTTATAATATCTTAAGAGCTGTTTTGAATAATCACTATTCTGGTTGTAAAAGCTGATATTCAGCATCGTAAAAGCCCAAATGGCGAATCCTCCAATCGGCAGGTTCATGAAAAACCGGGTATGGAAGATGAACCTCCCATGTTCCCAGTTTTTTTAACAATTCTATGGTTATTTCAGGATACTTTAGTGCAACATCATTTTGTTCAGAAATATCATCTGAAAGATGATACAGCATTGGAAGCCTGTCGGGCAGTCTAATGAGTTTCCAGTCACCATATCTTATAGCACAACTGACAGTATATTTCCATTCCATATGTTCATGAGGGATTTTGTTAGTCTGCCCAGTCAGGAAAGGAATAATATTAACACCAAAAAAGTTATCTTTTTCTGATATGTTACCGCCGGCAGCTTTGATAAATGTTGGACATATATCGAGGGATAAAACAAGGTCATTTACCTTTATTCCGCCGGGTAGTTTTGCCGGCCATTTTAATACAAATGGCACGCGTATTCCTCCTTCAAGCAAAGTGGTTTTTTGCCCCCGTAATGGTGCATTAATCGAGCCGTTGGAAATGGAGTTAGCCGGACCCCCGTTATCGCTTATAAAAACGACGAAAGTATTCCTTTCAAGGCCTTCTTCATTAACTGCATTTAATATTTTGCCAACATTCAGGTCAAGTCTGTACACCATGGCACAATAGGTCCGACGTAACTCATCTTTAACAGAGCTGAACCGTACAAGGTCTTCTTCCAATGCCTGCATAGGTGAATGCGGCGCATTAAAAGAAGCAAACAAAAAGAAAGGTGTATTTTTGTGCCGCTTTATAAAATCTGCACATTCATTGCCAATGTCATCTGTCATGTAGGTAATAGGTGCGACCGTTTTATAATTGCATTCAATGGGACATTCCAGTTCTTTTCCACCGGGTTTTGCAATAAAATAATCATGTGCTCCTCCCAGAAAACCCCAAAATTCATCGAATCCCCTTTTTAAGGGATGAAAATGGGATGCCTCACCAAGATGCCACTTGCCTATTAATCCCGTTACATAACCAAGCGATTTAAGTCTGTCAGCCAATGTTGTTTCAGTTAATGGCAGACCACGAAAATTTGGATCAAATCCGGTCTGGTTTGGTCCAAGGTTATCGTAATAACCGAAAGCGACCTGATTCTTTCCGGTAATGAGACCGGCCCTTGAAGGACTGCTCACAGTTGATGAAACATATCCATTTGTAAAAACAATCCCTTCCTCAGCGAGCCGGTTGATGTATGGAGTCGGAATTTGTCTGCTTCCCTGAAAACCCAGATCGGCGTATCCCAGATCATCGGCAACTATTAAAATCAGATTTGGTTTTTCAGCATTGGTTTGTGCTGATATTGGTATATGAAGGAATAAACCATGTATTGCAGAAGATGTAATAAAAATTAATAATGATTTCATAAGTAAGAATTTAATTACTAAGATTTAACTCATTTACCTCTTAGCAATTTAATTTTCTGTAAAACAATTCCATAATGGCTGCCTGGAGGGTTAACGCCAATTTGCTTTCCGTTAACATTACCCGAATAATTTGCTGAGTACAGGAGCCATGCTGTATATCCGTCCTTGCTTATAAATTTCGATGGTATATTTACAAAATAGGCCTGTTCACCAAAATTCTTCATATAGGTTATCAGCTTCCATTCTCCTGTGATTTTATCTGCTTCAAGCAAATAAGTATTCATCTGTGAAACGGTATTACCTCCGTCAGTCACACACATGATGTATTTCTTCAGCGGGGCATTATAGGTAATAGTAACACAGCCCATATTATTATTCCATTCAAGCAATGGTTTTATTTTATTAAAATCATTTGTCCAGATCGGATTCCCATTTGCATCCCTTCCGCCATAAAATTCATATTTGGTTGCATCATTAATATTTTCTACTGAAGGTGTTACTCTTAACAGATAAATCTGATCTCCGTTAATCCAGCTGGTATTCCAGAACCGCCATTTTGTATCGCCTGTATCGGAACCATGTGCAACCAGGTAAGCTTTGCCATCGGGGGAATGTTCCATGTTTTTGCCGAAATCTACAAAATGCGGGGCACCTATTTTCACCGGGTAGCCGTTTATTCCTGACTCCCCAAAAATAGGGTTAGTCGGTGTATGTGGACATGGCGTCCATGTGTGACCATAGTCTGTTGAATACCGGAAGCCAACAAATGGTCCCAACCATGGCCAGTTAAGAACCATATTGCCATATTTGCCATCGCCTGCAGGATCCAGACAATAGGTACCATAATACCATACCCCGTTATAAACCAGTGAACCGCAGGGATAACGGCCGTGATACGGAGCAGCAGGTGACGATTTATCCAGCCCAATGCTATAGGCCTTTATGGTGAGCGGATCATCGCCCACGATCACTCCCTGCCCGGTAGTTATATGGACCGGATCGACCCATGACTGTGACCAGTCGGTATAGCCATCCAATCTTTTTGTTTTCCCATCTGTCCATGGCGAGTATAATGTGTCATTGGATGCCCATGACGGATACCATGTATCACCGTAATGATAACCACTTTTTATTCCCAGAAACTGAATCCCTGTAAAGAATTTTGATTGTTCAAAGGGACAATCTGATGGGGTTTCCGATTTCCAGATAAAAGGTTCAAACCTGACAATTTCAGGTTTTAATTCAGGCAGTTGAGCAGTTGCTGTTAATCCATATAAGACTGATACAGCAATAAAAATAATTTTACGATCTGATTTCATGTTATAATGGTTTTATGTTAAAATTAATAAATTGTCATTCATTGATTGACATACAAAGGGTAAATTTTTCAAGTTATTATAGGGCACTTCATAAGGATAATCTTATTCCTTTATCAAATCAACGATTCTTAATGAGCCCATTGGAATTTTCAGATAAATAACACCCTTGCTAATCTTAAGTTTCTGATTAGCAAGGATATCATGACAGTGTGTCCATCTTCCTTGTTGTAATAATATCCTGACATCCCGGTCATCTGGATCAAGGTAGCCCGGATCCACCATTGTAACGCGAAGATGATTTTCATCAATCCATGCTGCTGACCAGTGAGCAATACCTTGTACCAGAACAGGCAAACTGGCTGATGCTTTACGGAGTTTTGCTTCAACAACAGGCTTGTATTCTGACGGACCGTACATTTTTCCATCATTATCAAAAAATAATTCACCGTCTGTTGTAATTTTGTTTTTACAGGAATTGTTTAACCCTTCAGGTGTTTTATCAGGAACGATAGTTACCATTCCGTATGGTGTAAGTGGCAAAAAGTTGGTTAAACGACGTTCAATGCCAAAAACATAGCGTGAGAAGTCATAGTCCTCAAGTGGTGCCCCGCCCCAGTACCAGTCCAGTCGGTCAAATACAAGCGGTGGCTGATTTCCTTGGTGGATATAACGGGTTGCATTGGTTCCGTGACTTATAAAGCTTTTTGATGGAGGGGAAAGCATTCCTATAGCAACCTCTGATAGGCTTGCCAGTTCAGATCGCCGGGGAATGTATATTACTCCTTTTTCAAGCATTTCGTAGAATACCATAAGCTGTCCTTCCAGTGCAGTTGAAAACGGACCTTGATGAATGGCATTAAAGTAAATATCAGATCCCTGAGATGCGCAAGAAACAAGATTTCTTATATGATGAGAAAGCACCTGCTGTGAAGACCATTCCCATGACCGGTTAAAACAGGCATTGTCTGTCTCTGCCCTTGTAGCCCAGTGGTCAAAGACTCCGATTTGCCACAAACCAATGCGGCCTGCAAGGCTTAATTCCTGGGTACGGCTGTTTGTCTCTTCAAGGCAGGGTATGAAAATATCGCTGTAGCGTTTGTTTAACAACACATTAGACCAAAACGGATGATAGATATTGCCATTCCAGAATATATTTTTAGTCCGCAAAAGAATTTTCTTGTTACCGTTTTGATGGCACTGTTCGGCAAGAGTAAGCAGAACTTTTTCCACTATTTCCTGTTCACGCTCATCAAGTTTTTCACCTATTTCTGAAAACTCGAAACCCCATAAATGTTCAGGGGCAACTTTGAGCACACGTTCAAAAGTTTCCGGCGACATATGTAATGCAGTGGTATGACCAGCCTGCACTACAAAATCCCAGCCTCTTTTTTCCCATTGCCTGGCCTGTTCAACTATTTCGTCAGCTGACATATCATAATCACCAAAGGAGGAAATGTCTCTGCACCACAATGCTCCTGGTTCAGGTTTTTGACTGAGCACAAGGTGCGAAACATAACGTATATTTCTTCCGTTTTGATAACGTTGCCGCAATTCCTCCGGGGATCGCACATGATACTCATCCTGCAGGATTACATCTACAAGCCGTGGCTGAGGTTGATAGGAAGGACGTTTAAAAGTTGCAACCTGCTTGTTCAGTTCTTCCATATTGGCAATAATCTTTGCCAGTTTTCCAACAGGTTTGGCTTCTGAAAAAGCCTTCTGCCATCCGGGCTGGTCAAGATGAATAGCTACCAGTTCATCACCACCTGAAACAGAACTTCCCAAATAAAGGGTTTTAGTAACAGAATCAAAAGCTGCATTGGAATAAGCATAAGGTCCGGTCACAACATCCCGGCATGTTCCATTGAGATTGTAAATGATAATAATATTTGCGAACTGACCAATGATATATTCATCATCAGGTAATTTGACCGGCACAAGTATATTCATCCGATAGGGAACATTTGGAATGCGTGGATCAGACTGAACAAACATGGGTTCTCCCATTTGATCAAATGCAAAAATCTTTCCGTTTTCCCCCCAGCTGTCACTGGTCAGAATGTCTTCTTTTCCGTCATGATTAAGATCCATAATGGTCATGCTGAAAAAACGCCGGCCAGAATTCGGTGTATAAGATCCAAGATCAGTACGTGTCCATTTAATTGTTAAATCAACAGGATCTATAAGGTTCATACCCAGTGTACCAGCAAGTGCCCCGGTAGTTGTCGCCACTGCAACCATATCCCTGCCTTGCCCCATAATATCACCTGTGCGGATCCGGGTGATATGATTTTTAATTAAAAGCTTACCCCTCAATTTACCGTCAGGTGATAAAGAATAAAGAGTATCTTCCACGCCTCCTGCCATAATTATGCATTTGCCATCTGCCTGCTTTGCTGCACAAACCTGATATAAGGGTAATTCTTTCCTGAAGCACCAAAGTTGTTTACCTTCCGGACCGATAACATACAACGCACCATCACTTGAAGCTACCATCACTTCATCCAGTCCATTATTATCAATATCCGCCACGCAAAGATCAAACGGAAACCCTTCACCTGTTTTGTTTTTCCATAACAACTTGCCCTCAGGGGTGTAACACAACACTGTTCCATCATAGGCTGCACCAATTACACACCTTCTGCCATATTTATCATTACCAGGATGTACATGGTATAATGTATATCCTCCGGTTGTAAAAATTTCCATTGCAGGCACTTTGACACCTTTAGCTGATCCAATCCCTTGACAGCTAACTAAAAATATGGTAATGCATATTAAGAATTCAACTACTATGATTATAGATAAAATCGTGTTTTTCATTATTGTTTTTAATTTATCTGTTGATTTTTCAGTATCCTACTTA
>Ga0078972_1002420_pt1 | contig 61803 bp, 52 predicted proteins | sample YelNatPaOPGAMG01_FD_67568 | JGI IMG/M metagenome (GOLD analysis project Ga0078972, IMG submission 67568) | Hot spring thermophilic microbial communities from Obsidian Pool, Yellowstone National Park, USA - OP-RAMG-01 (SPADES assembly) (version 2) | ecosystem: Environmental > Aquatic > Thermal... | reverse complement strand
TACACAAATTATTCAACCTATAACCTATCTACTCCAAATAGACAATTATTCTAACCTTTTTTAACTAACCTGTCTATTTGGAGTTACCTTAGCTCACCAGATTTTTATCATATCATCTCCTTTAAAATTTTTCCGATATAATAATGACAGTATGAAGAAAGGTCTATATTTTTACATTTTAACTATTCTTTGCTTTAACGTGCTATTTGCTGATTTTCAAAAAGAGTATGGTTTTAAACCTATGAGAAACAAGATAAGGTATAAAGAAGAATTTTTCAGACTTTATAATCAGTGGCTTTACAGTGATCTTGATTCTATTAGTAGAAATATATACTTTTTAGAGCTTGCCTATGTTGTCCCCTTTGATCACCCTATAAAGGCACTTATTCCCATAACAAACGAAATACAGTATGAAAGGTACAAAAATATTCTTATGATGCACATCACACTTATGCTTGCCCAGGAATACATTAACTATGGATATATGTATATGAAAGAAAATATCTACTTTTTCAACAAAGAATTTAAAGACGAATATCTAAAAGGTTATGAAATAGCGGAATTTTATTTTGAGTGTGCAAGAAAATATTGGAAAGAAGCGATAAATTATGCGATAGCTGCTGATGAAATAAAAGGATACAGAATAGACTTGCATTACTTTGAAGATGAATTATACAAAATAAAAACAGGCAAGTTAAACTACGACGAAGTCATTGATAATCTTATGTTTCGACTCAATAGAAATAGAGAAATACTTATGAAAGAAGATTAAGCTATACCAGACTTTCATATATTCCAATGCTTTTAGAAATTTTTTCTACAGACAGCCAAATTGCCAGAGGTAATTTAGACAAAATTTTTACTTACTAAGGAAAAATCACTTGGATTTTAACTTAATCAGTTCCTGGCGGCTCATCTCCTCAACTATTTCATGGGCTTCGTTAATCTTATCCCTTTCTATAATTTCCCTTCTCATAAGTTCTTCAACAATCTCATGTGCTCTATTTAAATTATCTTTTTCCATAAGTTCCTTTCTTGCCATTTCTTCTACAACTTCATGAGCCTGATTGATTTTATCCTTCTCTATCAATTCATTCCTCATCAATTCCTCTACAATCTCGTGAGCTTTGTTTATTTTATCTTTTTCTAAAAGTTCCTTTCTTGCCAGTTCTTCGACTACTTCATAAGCTTCATTAATTTTTGATTTATCAATTAATTCTCCCCTCATCAGTTCCTGCAGAATCTCATAAGCATTTATAATCCTATCCTTTTCCATAAGTTCTTTTCTGGCAAGTTCCTGTATGGCCTGATGTGCCTGTTCAAGTTTGTCCTTTTCTATAAGTTCCTTCCTGAACAATTCTTCAACAATTTCATGGGCTTCAATAATTTTATCTTTCTCAATCAATTCACTCCTTGTAAGTTCCTCCACTGCCTCATAAGCCTGAGAAAGTTTTTCTTTATCAAGCAGTTCCTTACGTGCAAGCTCTTCTACCACCTCATGGGCTTTGTTGATTCTATCAAGGGTGATCAACTCCTGACGTGCAAGTTCTTCTACCTGCTGATATGCCTGAATTATTTTATCATCAGTAATTCTTTCACTTCTAACAAAATCCTGCAATATTTCAAAGGCTTTAATTATGGAAAGCAGCTCAATCATCTTTTTTCTTGTGAACTCATCTAAAAGCTCATATGCAGAAAGTATTCTATCACTTATCATCCTCTCTTTCCAGTGCAGTTCCTCTATCTTTTCATAAGCATCAAGCAATATCAAAAGCTGTTCTATAGTTGATCTGTCTTTATTACTTTTATCAATTAACTCCTCTCTTGCCATTTCCATTACATTTTCAAAAGCCTCTATAGTCTTTTCTTTCTCTATTTGCTCTTTTCTTGCCAGTTCTTCTGTAATCTCAAGAGCATTTATTTCTTTGTCTTTTTCTATCTGCTCCTTCCTTGCCAGATCTTCAACTATTTCATGGGCTTTAAGTATCTTATCTTTTTCTATCAACTCATTCCTTGCAAGTTCCTGAACTATCTCATGAGCATTCAGAAGTTTATCTCTATCCATTAGTTCCTGCCTTGTCAGTGCGGAAACCTTTTCATACATTTCAGAAATTTTCTGGTAATCTATAAGCTTTTTTCTCAGTGCCTCATTTTCTTTTTTCAACCTTTCAATTTCATCAAGTAACTCTTTTTCGGTCATAACGACCTCCACTCTTTTCTACAACCTAAATTATAAATTATTTTCGGATTTTATCAACTATTTTCTTTAAAACTAATCCGCTACAAAAAATATAATTAATTATATTTAAGTCTAGATTTCTATCCAGTTTTTCTTTTTCTCCGATTCAAAAATAGCATCTATAACCTTTTGATTTTCTAAAGAATCTTCAAGAGTAATCGGTGGTTCTCTATTATTTAAAACAGATAAAGCAAATTCTTCAAATTCAAGTTGATACTGATCAGAGATTTCAAAAAGTATTTTTCTTATGCCTAAAGGGTTTTTTACCCTTATTGACAGAGGAACATCAGCATAGGCATTATAAGGTAGTAAAACCTCTATCACTCCGGCATCCCCGTATATATAAACCTTTTGTTCATTAAAACTCTGCGTACTTACCGTAAATACAGAGTGAAATTCCCCGAAATCGAGCATTGCTGAGGCAAGACAATCAGTTTTAAAATTCTCATCTCTACGGATTAAACTTATTACCCTCTTTGGTCTTTTTCCAGAGACAAATCTTGAAACAGAAATTGGATAACAACCTATATCCCTGATAGCACCGCCACCTGCTTCAATTTTATTTCTTATATCATTCGGATCAATATTAAAATAACCAAAAAAGCAATGAATAGCACATATCCTGCCAATTTCTTTTGTTTTGATAAGCTCTTTTACTTTTTTCCACTGGGGATGAAAGCTGTACATAAAAGCTTCCATAATATAAATATTGTTTTCTTTCGCAATAGTTATACATTCTTCAACTTCTTTTGTATTAAGACCTAGTGGCTTTTCACATATAATATTCTTCTTTGCTAAAGCACTTTTTCTTATCCATTCAAGATGTAAGTTATTCGGTAGAGGAATGTAAACCGAATTTATTTCTTTATCTTCAAGAAGTTTTTCATAGGATCCATAATATCTCTCAACACCCCATTCCCCGGCAATATTTTTTGCTTTTTCCACATCCCTTGATGCGATAGCTTTAATTTCAACTAAATTCGATTTTTTTAAAGCGGGCAAAACCCTTTTAACAAAATGGTTGGAAACACCCAGAACACCTAACTTTAACTTATTCATAAATTACCTCTTACCTGATATTTCTTTTAAGAGTATCGGAAAAAAACTAAACGAAAATTGAATTCACTCATAAAGGGATAATTCTTCCTCTTTTTCCTCTGAACTTTCTTCATCCTCTGTCTCAATAAGATTATCAAAATCAATAGTATCAATCGGTGGGAGATCGGCAAGACTCTTTATCCTGAAAACCTCTAAGAACCTTTCCGTTGTGGAATAAAGAGGGGATTTTGTTTCGGGATGAACACCTGAAATGTTTATGAGTTTCATTGATAGAAGCAGATTTATACTTCTCGTACTTGACACACCCTTTATACTGTCTATTTCTTCTTTTGTTACAGGTTGTTTGTATGCAACAATTGCAAGCGTTTCCAGCGCAGACCTGGGTATCTTATAATCATTTTTCTTACCAAAAAGCTCTGAAAGTTCGTCTCTGTAAATCGGATTTGTAACAAGCTGTAATCCATTTGCCACATGAATAATTGTAAAACCATGATTTTTTTCCCTGTATTCCGAATTCATTTCCTCTACAAGCCTGTTTAACTCACTTTCACTCATTTCAAATATTTCTTTCAATTCATCAAATCCAACAGGTTTGCCCTTCAAAAAAAGGATACTCTCAAGCAAACCTTTTAACTCAGATATTGAATATGTCTTATTCAAAAACAGCGAATTATTCATGAAAAACCCCGGCTATTGAAGTGGTACTCTTTCTTTAATTTCTATATCAGAAAAATGCATCATCTGATAAAGAAGTACCTTTTGCCTGAAAGAAAGCTCAATTCCACCAAGAAATGTCGCAACCTTGTCTATCTTTGTTTTTTCAAGGAGTTCAAGTTCACTCCATCTCACCAATTTTTTCTTTTTCAATAGCAAAATTATCAGCTTCATCTTTTCTTCCACACTCACTTCTTTTCTCTTTATGGGGATTGGCTTCTTTATAAATGTCCCCTTATACCTTCTTAAGCAATTTATGAGATCCCCAACATAAAAACAACTTTTTTCAAGGTTTTTTATTCCAGGAAATGAAAGCGGAAATAGTCTTGAAAAATAAACATCCCCCTCTTCTTTCATTTTCAAAAGCTTTTTAGCCATAATCCGGAACTTTTTATATTCCTGAAGTCTTTTAATTAATTCAGTTTCATCGATAATTTCTTCTTCATCAACTCTGAAATCAGGCAAGAGTCTTTTCGTTTTAATGTAAACAAGTGAACTGGCTATAAGAAAAAATTCTGAGGCAATTTCAATATTAAAATACTGCATTGTCTTCAAATAAAAAATATACTGATCGGTAACCTCAGATATAGAAATTCTGGTAATATCAAGCTTGTAATTATTTATAAGCTCAAGAAGTAAATCTAAAGGCCCTTCGAAATTTTTAACCACGACATTATAACCACATCTTAAGAAACCAATCATCTCTCTCCTCTATATCTCACATTATTTTTCATTCCCACAGCTTCTCGAACCTCTTCCATTGTCGCCCTTGCAACTTCCCTTGCTTTTCTTGCACCTTCTGCAAGTATTTCATATATATAATCTTTTTTATTTTTAATCTCGTTTCGCTTCTTCCTAAAATCCGAAAAATAATCAAGTAAAAATTCATAAAGTTTTTTCTTATCCTCGACACAACCCATTCTTGCCGAAGTACACTCCAATCTGATATTGTTTTTAAAATCCTCATCATCACAAAAAGCTTCATAGTAAGAAAAAAGGTTACACTCATCCGGATGACCCGGATCACTTCTTCTTGCCCTTTTAATATCTGTAACCATTGACATCACTTTTTCTTTTAAGGTAGCATCGTCATCACAGAGGTAGATGGCATTATTATAAGACTTGCTCATTTTTCTTCCATCAAGCCCATTTAATTTGGGAAAATTTGACAGAACAGGCTGTGGTTCTACAAGCACATTACAATTGTAAATAAAATTAAATCTTCTCACGATTTCCCTGCACATCTCAAGGTGGGGAAGCTGATCTTTTCCTACAGGCACCCCTTCAGCTTTATAAAGTGTGATATCTGCTGCCTGCAACACAGGATAACCTAAAAAACCAAGATTGTCTAAATTTTTCCCTTCAAGTTCTTCCATTTTTTCTTTATACGTAGGATTTCTCTCTAACCAGGAAACAGGAGTAATCATAGCAAGAATCGTAAACAATTCCGAATGCTCAGGTATATCAGATTGCAAAAAAATAACTGACCTATCAGGATCAATACCTACCGCAAGCCAATCAACCACCATATTAAAAATATATTCATTAGTATCAGTCTTATAACTTGCCTGATTCGAAGTAAGAGAATGCAAGTCAGCTATAAAATAAAAAGTTTCATTTGTGGATACATTCTGAAGTCTTACCCATTCTTTCAATGCACCGATATAATTTCCAAGATGAAGAAATCCCGTGGGTTGCATTCCACTAAGTATTCTCATTGATAGCTCCCTTTATACAAAGTCTAAATATTCATCCATTGAAACATAATCCTGTTTTGTCTTATCAACAAAAGGTTTAGACTTTATCTCAAGCAAAAACTCATCTAAAAAAATTATCCTGAAAAATAGCCAGTTATTTATAACCTTTTCAGTCAATCTGAGCCAGTGAATATCTAAAGTTAAGTTCTCAAACTTAGCACATTCTTCGCTTTTCCATTTACTGAATTCCTTTTCGTATTCCTGAATGCTTATTTCATTACTGGCTAATAAGTTTTTATTAAAATTTTCAAACTCATGCCCGACCATCTTCGAAATATCTATGTAATTTATACATTTTTTTCTGAAATTTTTCACATAATCCTCTGTGAAAACGTATTTTACTTCACAGAAAAAATCACTCTTATACCTTGTATCAAAAAGCAGTTGATTTCTGGAAATTATAGGAATGCTAGTTGCCCAGTGCATATCCATCAATATATTTTTATACCTTTTATTCATGTCTTTTAACCACTTGAAGAAAACCTCATCATAATCTTTTGTTCTGGAATAAGTAATAGAATCGAAATATTCATTCAATATTATGAATTCATTCAATATCTGTTCAAGAATTCTTAAAAATTCATCAAATGACATAACTTCTCCACTTTATAATACTAAATTTTAAGCTAATTTTTTTAAAAATGCAATCAAATGCAGGTTTTGTTAAAAAACCCTCTCTGGTTTTGAAAATTTTTTAATCTTGCTTTAAAATTTAAGAGGTAGGCGAGTTATGGTTAAAACACGTTTTGCACCATCACCAACTGGAAAACTCCATGTAGGTAATGTAAGAACAGCTCTGTTTGCATACTTATTTGCAAGGCACAATAATGGAAAATTTGTCCTGAGAATAGAAGATACAGATCTCGATAGATCACATAGTGATTTCATCAAAAAGCTTATAGAAGATTTAAACTGGCTAACTCTTGAATGGGATGAAGGGCCGGATGTAGGTGGACCTGCTGGAAGTTATCTTCAGAGTGAAAGGATAGAAATTTACAAAGAATATGCAAATAAACTTATTGAAGAAGGGAAGGCATACTATTGTTACTGCACACCAGAAGAAATTGAGCAGGGTAAAAAAGAAATGGAAGCACTAGGAAAAGGTCCTATCTACAATGGAAGATGCAGAAATCTAACAAATTCAGAGAAAGCTCGATTCGAAAAAGAAGGAAGAAAACCTGTTGTAAGATTTATTGCTTACGATGAAGACTTTTCAATCAATGACATAGTTAAAGGAGAAGTAACTTTTCCAAAGGGTATGGTTGGAGATTTTGTTATATTAAGAGCTAACGGTCTTCCTGTATATAACTACGCAGTTGTTGTTGATGATGCACTTATGGGCATTACTCATGTTATAAGAGCTGATGAACACCTTTCGAATACTGTAAGACAGCTTATGATATACAAAGCCTTAAATTTTAAAGTTCCGGAGTTTGCACACCTTTCTCTTGTTCTTGGACCTGACAGGCAAAAACTTTCTAAAAGGCACGGGGCAACAAGTGTAGATGAATTCAGAAAGGCTGGCTACCTTCCCGAAGCCATCATAAATTACCTTGCCCTTTTAGGCTGGTCAAGCCCCGATGGAAGAGAAATCTTGTCCAAAGATGAACTTATAGAACTATTTACTCTTGATAGAGTATCTCCAAGCCCTGCTATTTTTGATATTAATAAACTTAACTGGATTTCCAAACATTATATAATAAATGCTGATTCGGAAAGAATTTATCAACTTGCACTGCCTTACATAAAAGAGTTAGGTTTAATCAAAGATAAGCTAACTTCAGAAGAAGAAAAAAAGCTAAAAGCTTCTGTAGAAATAGCAAAAAATTACTGTAGCTGTCTTTCCGAAATAAAGGCCCATATTGATTATTTTCTTACAGATAATTTTGAAATTACCCCTGAAGCAAGAGAGATACTTTTAAAGGAAGAATCAAAAATTGTACTTTCACATTTTAAAGAAGCACTTGAAAAGGAAAAAAGAACAATAGTCGATAGCGTTTTTGCTGAAATTGCAAAAGATATTATCCAAAAAATAAATATAAAGGGAAAAAATTTCTTCCTGCCTATAAGAGCAGCTATAACTGGAAGAGTAAATGGACCAGAAATCTACTTTATTCTTCCCATCATAGGGAAAGAAACTGCTATCAGAAGAATTGAAAAAGCACTCTCAATGAATTGATAAGCAAAATCTTCTAATTAATAATTTTTGACAGAATATTTATTCTGTGGTAGAATACTCCTGTGCACTATAGTGCACAGGAGTATTAAATTTGTATTTCTAAATGGAGGTTTTAATGAGTTTTGAATTCCCGAAAGATTTTATATTTGGAACTGCGACAGCAGCCTATCAGGTAGAAGGAGGGGTAAATGAAGATGGAAGAGGCCTTTCTACATGGGATGTTTTCTCACGACTACCCGGGCGGGTATGGAACAACGATAATGGGGATATAGCATGTGATCAGTATCATCTCTACAAAGAAGATGTAAAATTGATGAAGGAATTAAACCTTGATGCATATAGATTTTCAATAGCATGGCCAAGGGTATTTCCTGAAGGAAAAGGAAAGCCAAATCCAAAAGGGCTTGACTATTACGAGCGTCTTATAGATGAACTTTTGAAAAATAACATAAAACCCTTTGTAACTTTATTCCACTGGGATTTGCCACAAAAACTTCAGGATGAATATGGTGGATGGAAAAGTAAGGAAGTCTCAAAAATATTCGCTGATTACTGTGAATATGTGGTTGGAAAGCTAAAAGATAGGGTTGAATTCTGGTCAACAATTAATGAAATAGGTTGTTTTACAGTACTTGCCCATAAATTTGACAAACATGCTCCGGGTGGAATAGAACCTGATAAAGTGGTAAACCAGACAGTTCACAATGCACTTTTAGGTCATGGTCTTGCACTTAAGGTCGTTAAAAGTATTGCACCTAAAGCAAAAGTTGGGCTTGTAGAAAACTTGGCAATGTGCTATCCTGTATATGAAGAGGAACAACATATACAGGCTGCAAAAAAAGCCTTCTACGATAGAAATCAACAAATCTTATTTCCTGCAATGACGGGAAAATATTCTGAAAAATTTTTGAAATCAGCTGGAAATAATGCACCCGAATTTAATGATGAAGAGATGAAGCTTATCGGAGGAAAAATGGATTATATAGGATATAATATGTATTTCGGATATCCTGTACGCTATGCTGAAAATGAAGATGGTTATGAATATTTACCCATTCCAGAATTTTTCCCGAAAACATATATGGGATGGGTAATCACTCCGAAAGCTTTATATGCAAGTCTATTTTATAGCAAGGAATTTTTCGGAGATATTCCCATCTATATTACTGAAAACGGCATGGCAGCAAAGGATGTTGAAACAAAAAACGGCGAGGTTCTTGATATTGACAGACTTGAATATTTAAGAATGCACCTTACGGAAGTTGCAAGAGCAATAAAAGATGGCATCAATGTAAAAGGCTATTTTGTCTGGAGCTTACTTGATAATTTCGAGTGGAGCTATGGATATGACAAAAGGTTTGGTATAGTGAGGGTAAACTATTCAAATCAAAAAAGAACAATTAAACTTTCTGGAGAATTTTACAGAGATGTAATAAAATACAGAAAAGTACTTTGAATCTGCTGGAGGTGGGTATGCAAAAATCAAAAGTGTATTTTACAGACTTAAGAACAAAACCGGGGAAAAATCTACTTGATAAGCTTGAAAGTCTTGTAAAAAAAGCTGGAATGTTTGATATTGACTTCAACAAAAAATTTACTGCTATAAAAATACATTTTGGCGAACCTGGAAACCTTGCTTACATAAGGCCAAATTTTGTTGCAAGAATAGTAAAACTAATTAAAGCAAAAGGTGCTTATGTTTTTTTAACTGACGCAAACACACTTTACAAAGGAAGAAGGTCAAATGCGGTCGACCATATAGAAAGTGCATTTGAAAATGGTTTTAACCCCATAAGTATTGGATGCCCTGTAATAATTGCAGATGGACTTAAGGGGACAGAATACAGAGAAATAAAAATCAACCTTAAAAACTGCAAAACTGCAAAAATTGGAGCAGCAATTGCTGAAGCAGACATCATTGTATCAATGAATCATTTCAAAGGGCACGAACTTACAGGTTTTGGTGGAGCTATAAAAAATCTTGGAATGGGATGTGGTTCTGTAGGCGGCAAACTTGAAATGCATTCCAACAGTCAACCATTTATTGTAGCTGAAAAATGCGTAGGTTGCAAAATGTGTGAAATTAACTGCGCCCATAGTGCAATAAAGGTTGGGCTTGATCGAAAGGCAAAAATAAATTACGATCTTTGTGTGGGATGTGGGCAGTGCGTGGCGGTATGTGTTTATGATGCAGCGCAGCCAAGGTGGGACTCAAAAGGAGCACAGGAAAAAATTGCAGAGTATGCTTATGCAGTAATAAAAGATAAACCATCTTTTCATATAAACTTTGTAATGCAGGTTTCTCCCAACTGTGATTGCTGGGCTCATAATGACTTACCAATCGTTGCTGACATAGGGATTTTTGCATCTTTTGATCCTGTGGCACTCGATAGAGCCTGTGTTGATGCTGTCAATCAGGCACCACCAAACTTAAGTAGCTGTATCGGAGGTGAGTATGAGACTTCTATTCATAAAGATAAGTTCACACTTGCTCAACCACATACAAACTGGAGAATAGGGCTTGATTATGCAGAAAGCATTGGTCTTGGAACCCAGAGTTATGAACTCATTAAGGTAGAATAACCATCTCATCCACAAAAAATTTTAAAAAACTTCAAAAATAAGGAGATTCCCAAAATCTATGAACAAGAGATTAATACTCTCACTTGTAATGTTTTTACAATTCTGCATATATGGCGCAACTTTGCCCATATTTTCACTCTTCTGGAAGGATCATGTTGGTCTTAGTGGACAACAGATAGGGATAATTTTTTCTTTATCCTCTATTTCTGGCATATTATCCCCATTTATAACAACCTTCATTGCTGATAAGTTCATAAGGTCAAAATATATTGCGGCTTTTTTAAACTTTCTTGCAGGAATTTGTCTTATAACCCTCAGATTTCAGAAAGATTTTCTAAACATTCTTGTAATTTACACCCTGTATGCAACAATTGTAGGACCAATTATAGGACTTCTAAATGCCATATCCTTTCACCTTCTTTCTGAAGAAAGAAGTAAATTTGGGAACATAAGGGTATGGGGTACCATAGGATATATGTTTAGCGGCACATTTTTCAGTCTTGTTTACCTGAGTTTACCCGGTAAAGGTGGAAAAATTGGAAATTCCTTCATAATGGCCGGTATTTTTGCATTTATTCAGACATTTGTTGTATTACTTTTACCTTCATACAAAATGGAAAAACCCGCTTCAGTTAAAGAGGTTTTCCCTTCGGATGCTTTCAAACTTCTTTTAAAGTATGAAGTTTTAATAATTCTACTATTACAACTTCTTGTTTTTATTGCTGACAGATTTTACTTCATTGGTACGGCTCCATATCTTCACTTTATTGGTGTTGGTGAAAAATTTATAATGCCTATAATGAGCCTCGGACAACTTACAGAAATATTTGCAATGTTTCTTTTAGGAATTTTAATACCAAGAATAGGCTATAAAAAAGTATTTTTGCTTGGTGTTCTCTCTGAGATAATAAGATTTGGAACCTACCTTGTTGGGCATCCGTATGTAATCACTATCTTTGGTGTGGCAATACATGGCTTTACATATGCTTTTCTTTATGTTACAATATCTATCTTTCTGGATGAACAGGCTAATACAAAGACAAGAACGGCATTACACCAGCTATTCTATATGATAACCTTTGGATTTGGTGGAATAATTGGAAACATTTTTGCAGGTAAAATTATGGATATTTTTACCCTTTCAAATGGTAGAATAAACTATAAACTCTTATGGTTTGTGCCACTTCTTATTTCACTTTTTATACTTATAATTTCTATCTTCTATTTCCCTGTCAAGAAAGAACTGGAGATAAAAAATGCTAATTGATTCCCATTGCCATTTATTGCATTGTTATAATGGAACTTCTGAAATTCCGGTTAATGAAATCGAGACAGAATTTTCATATATTTTAAACATCTTAATTAATGAAGATGAAATAAAAAGATTTTTCAAAAACCCCATCCAATCAAAAGTCATTTTTAATGCATTTGGTCTTTATCCTGAACTGGCAAAAAATTTCAATTCTAATATGGAAAAGAATTTCATAAAACTTGTAGAAAAACATAAACCATTAGCAATAGGAGAAATAGGGATAGATTATCACTGGGATTATGGAGATTTCAGAATTCAGGAAAAACTTTTCAGATTTCAGCTTGAAATAGCTATAGAAAAAAACTTACCGGTTATAATACATTCAAGGGAAGCATATAATGATACTTACAGAGTTTTAAAATCTTATAATTTTAGAATGCCAGTAATAATGCACTGTTTTGGATATGGCATAAAAGAAGCATTGAGTTTCATAGACTCAGGCTATTATATCTCTTTTGCAGGTAATGTCACCTATCCCAATGCCAACAGCTTAAAAGAAGTAGTAAAATCAATCCCCCTTTCAAAAATTCTTGTTGAAACCGACGCTCCCTATCTATCTCCCTTTCCTCTGAGAGGGAAAAGAAATACCCCTTTTAATATTAAATATACTTACGAATTTCTGGCAAATTTGTTAGAATTGAACTTAACAGATTTCAAAAAAATCATACTGGCCAATTTTAAAAATGCTTTTGGACTCTTTCAATCATAACTCTACTGTCATCCCTTCTTTAGCTATGAAAGACGATGTAAAAGTTTTTTTCGCTAAGTTTTCAATTTCATAAGCATCTTCGTCTGTTCTTTCTGGATCAAGGTGAAACAGCGAAAGCTGTTTAACTTTTGCAAGTTTTGCAACTTCAACAGCCTGTTCCCAGGTACTGTGCCCCCACCCCAGTCTGAAAGTAATTTCCTCTTTTTTATACTGAGCATCATGGATCAAAAGATCACTGCCTTCTGACATCTCAATAAGTCTTTTGTCCAGTTCATTTTTAAAATGTTCAATATCAGTAACATAAACTAAAGATTTGTTTCCACAGATTAACCTGTATCCAAAAGCAATTCCCGGGTGAATATGTTTCTGTGCAAATAATGTAATACCAGGCATTATCGAATGAAAACCCTCTGTAAGTTCATAAAAGTGAAGGTTTGCAGGTATATGCGAAAACTTTATAGGGAAATAATCGTATTCCATCTGAAAAGAAAGTACTTCTTTGAGTTTGCGATTAGGTTTCTGAGGCCCAAAAATATGAATTTCGCATTTGTCAAAATATATTGGTTCAAAAAAAGGAAAACCCTGAATATGATCCCAGTGCGTATGGCTTAAAATGATAAGTATATCCTTTTTTCCCCCTTTTTTCAATAAGTTTACAATCTTTTTTCCCAGAGGAACTATTCCTGTGCCCATATCAAATATAACATCACCATTTTGCGTTTCAACTTCAACACAGGATGTATTACCACCAACCTTCATCATTCTAAAATCCGGTGTTGGAACAGAACCTCTTACCCCCCAGAATGTCACCTTCACAAAAAATCCTTCTTCTAATTTTTAATCATATAAAGAAAAACCACAAATTAATATAAATAGTTCGGAATTAAAAGCTCAAAAATTGAATTTTCCCATTTTTAAGCTATAATTTTGAAACACTTTTTACAGGAGAGAGAAATTGGGAATTGAAAAAAAACACTCTATGGTAAAACTTGTTATTCCTGTCCTTTATTCTGAAAAAAATATTTACGAAAAAGCAAAAAAAGTAGTTTCTTCTTTGTATGGTAAGATAGATTTCGAAAGTGAACATTTTCTTTTTAATTTCACAGACTATTACAATGAAGAAATGGGTTCACCTATCTTCAGAGTCTTTCTTTCTTTCGAAAAGCTTATCAAACCAGAAAAACTTTTAGAAATAAAAAGAAAAACCAACAGAATTGAAAAAAAGTTTGCCGTAGGTAACAGAAGAAAAGTAAATCTTGACCCCGGGTATTTATGCCTTGGCAAATTCATTCTTGCAACCACTAAAGATCAGCAACACAGAATTTATGTAGGCAGGGGTATTTACGAAGAGGTGACACTTTTTTATAAAAACAAATCCTGGCAACACTACGAGTGGACATATCCAGACTACAGAAGCGAAAAATACAAAGAAATTTTAGGACAAATAAGAGAAATATATAAAAAACAATTACAAAATTGCTGATTTTTTTTAAAAAATATATTAAAATTTCTAAATATAAAGTAGAAGTTGAGGATGATTTTTATGAAAGGTATAATTCTTGCAGGTGGGGCTGGAACAAGACTTTATCCTGTCACAATTGCTATTTCAAAACAGTTACTTCCTGTCTTTGATAAACCGATGATCTACTATCCACTATCTGTACTGATGCTTATGGACATAAGAGATATTCTAATCATTACTACACCTCACGACCAAGTACTGTTTAAAAATCTTCTCGGGGATGGCAGTCAATGGGGATTAAATTTTTCATATGCCATCCAGCCAGAACCAAAAGGAATTGCGCAGGCATTTATAATTGGAGAGGATTTTATTAAAAACGATAGCGTAACTTTAGTTCTTGGAGATAATATATTTTACGGGGAAAACCTTGAACAGAAATTATCCAATGCCATTTTGCAAAACGATGGAGCTACAGTTTTCGGTTACTATGTTAGTGATCCCCAAAGATATGGAGTGGTCGAATTTGACGAAAATTTTAAAGTAAAAAGCATTGAAGAAAAACCAAAGTTTCCAAAATCCAACTATGCTGTTACAGGTCTATATATTTACGACTCAAATGTTGTGGAAATCGCTAAAAATATAAAACCCTCACAGAGGGGTGAACTCGAAATTACAGATGTTAACAATGCATACCTTAAAATGGGAAAGTTAAAAGTTGTAATTCTTGGCAGGGGAATGGCATGGCTCGATACAGGTACACACGAAAGCTTACTTGAAGCAGGTAATTTTATTGAAACAATTGAACACCGGCAGGGGCTAAAAATAGCATGCATAGAGGAAATTGCTTACAGAAAAGGTTTTATCACAAAGGAAGAACTTGAAAAGTTATCGGAAAAATACAAAAACAATCAATACGGAGAATATTTAAAGAAAATTCTGAAAAATTAAAGAACTTTTAACAGGAGGCCTGTATGCCTTTAAAAACTATAAAAGATCTTGTCAATTACTTTGGTATCTTTGGTAATAAAACAGCCACAATAATGAAAGATGATAATGATGTCTATCAGAAATTCACCTTTGAGGAATACCAGACTGTGGCAAAAAATATAGCAGCATACCTTCAGCATGAAAAAAAACTAAAAAAAGGCGATATGGTGGCCATCTATTCCGAAAACAGACCGGAATGGATGATGGCGTACTTTGGCATTGTTTACAATGGACTCTGGGCTGTGCCACTTGATGCAAGATTATCTGAATGGGAGATAAAAAATCTCTTGCTTGACTGCAAGGCAGAGTACATTTTTCTTTCTTATTCGCTTTATCAAAATCTTACAAATGAACCTGAAATTATCAAACATATCAAAGAATTTATAATCTTCGATCTTATGGATGTCAAAAGACACAACTTAACTGATCATAAATTACAGAGTTTTAAAAAAGTTGTTGAAATTGGAAGTAGTTTCTTACCAAAATTAAAATCCATCGATTTAAAAGAAGATGATATAGCTTCATTAATTTATACCTCTGGAACTACAGGTAATCCCAAAGGCGTTTTGCTCTCTCATGGCAATTTTGCACACCAGTTCAACAATCTCCCTAAAGCAGTTCCTATAAGCTTTGAAGATACTATTCTATCTATTTTACCACTACACCATACATTTGAATTTTCTGTAGAACTAACAAGTTTCTGTATTGGAGCAACCATAACTTATGCAGAAAGTTTAAAAGCGAACAGATTGCTTGCAAACATAAAAGAGACAAATGTTACAATTCTTGTAGCTGTTCCATTGATTTACGAAAAATTTTATGATGGCATAATGAGACAGCTAAAAAACTTGCCGGTTGGTTTAAAACAGCTTATGTTCGGTCTTTATTACCTGACAGAAGGGTTAAACAAGATTACAAACAAAAAAGCAGGTAAGTTGATATTCAAATTCTTAAGAAATAAAGCAAATCTTGCCACAATAAGATTTGCTATTTCAGGAGCAGCACCTCTTAGTATGAAAGTAGCAAAAGGCTTTGAAACTCTTGGCCTGACTCTACTCAATGGTTATGGTCTTACGGAGGCATCCCCTGTGGTTTCTGTAAACAGGATGGATAGAAAAATTAAAAACGAAAGTGTTGGCATCCCTGTTGATCAGGTTGAAGTTATGATTGATAATCCTGATGAAGAAGGTCAGGGCGAAGTTCTGGTAAGAGGACCAAATGTTATGAAAGGATATTATAAAAGACCACAGGAGACAAAAGAAACTATTGATAAAAATGGTTGGCTACATACAGGAGATATTGGTAAAATCGACTCAGAGGGTTATCTTTACATCACAGGTAGAAAGAAAAACATTATTGTGACTCCTGGCGGAAAGAATGTATATCCAGAAGAAATAGAAGAAATGATAAACGAAAGTCCATTTATTCTTGAATCTCTTGTTCTTGGTGCCCCTGTGGACAAAGACAGTAAGGGAGAATATATCTATGCCTATGTAGTTCCTGATTATGAATACTTTGAAACATATGCAGCAATAAATAATATAAAAGTAGATGATGAATTTATAGAAAAAACAATAGATGAACATATTAGAAATGTCTCTTCAAAGCTACCTGACTATAAAAAAATAAGAGGCTGGAGATTAAGAAGAGAAGAATTTCCAAAAACCTCAACAAAGAAAATAAAAAGATACCTCTACAGTGGAAAAGATTTTCTTGAGATATAGGTTATTCTCTTTTAAACTTTGCTTTTTCAAAGCATTATGAACTGGTATAAAAAAGCTAAATAGATTTTTTTAACTTTAAAATTTAAAAATTAATTTAACATTCTGGTATTACAGCTTTTTCCCAGAGGATTGGTTATGGAAATTATTTTAACAAAGGAAATGGGATTCTGTAATGGTGTAAAAATGGCACTGAAGACTTTAGACAAATTGATAGAAAATAAAAGTGAAAAGATTTATTCAATTGGAGAAATAATACATAATCCTGATGTAATAAAAGAATATGAAAGAAAAGGAGTAAAGGTATTAAAAAACATAGAAGAATTAAATGAAGGTATAGGTGTTGTCAGAGCACATGGACTACCTCTAAGCATTATAGAAGATGCCAGAAAAAAAGGCAAGAACATTATTGATGCTACCTGCCCTTTTGTCAGAAACATCTCAAAAATTATTGAAAAGGAAATAAAGGAAAATAGTAAAATATTTCTAATTGGTGAAAAAGATCATCCAGAAGTTGTTGCTTCTACTTATGATTACAAGAAATATGTAGAAGTGATTGATTATGAAAATTTTTCTTCCAATAACTTTAAGCCAAAGTGTAAAAAATGTGCCGTACTTGCCCAGACTACTTTAGAAGAATCAAAGTTCATAAAAATTACTGCCTGCTTCATAGAAAAATGTAGTGAAATACACATATATAACACAATATGCCCGGCTGCAAAAAACAGACAGAAATATGCAGAAGAGGTTGCAAAAAAAGTTGATTTAATGATAATTCTCGGGGGGAAAAAAAGCTCAAACACCAAAAGGCTTTTTGAAGTATGCAAAAAATTTACGAAAGCCATACATATAGAAAGAATAAATGAAATTAATCCGGACCTACTAAAAGGAGTTAAAAAAGCAGGAATAACAGCTGGAACCTCTACACCTGAGTGGATTATAGAAGAGGCAATAAATTTTTTAGAAAAATATTAAGATAAATATTGAATTTTAAAAATTTTCAGTTATAATTTTGTTGTTTGAAAAATCAACTTTAAGGAGATTTTTATGAAGAGATTATTCCTGGTTTCTCTTCTGATTACCTGTACTATTGGTTTGAGTGGGGCACAGGTAGAAAACTTAAGTTCACTTTTAAGTCCAGACGTTCCCATTGATGCAATTCCAAAGGACATTGCACTGCCCGATAATGTTCTTCCATATCTCAGAAAAGAATTCAGTGACTCAATAGGAAAGAAAGGGAGTTTTGATGTTCAGTTTAAGATTGTTTATCTGATTACAAAAATCACCAACCTGCCCTCGAAAAAGTACGATGTCCTTGAGGAAATAGTTTTGTGGGAGGTAAAAGGATCATCCAAAAGTGAACAGAAAACAATTATAGTTTCACCTGATGCAAGGGTGCTTGCTATTAACGAAATTGCAAAGGGTAAAAATCCAAAACACATCGAAACACTTTTAACTGTGATTGAAAGAGACACAACATTGCAACCAAGAATTGCTGCTGCGAAGGTTCTTTCATCTTTTGGAGAGCCAAATCTTACAGTCCCCAGACTAGTTTTCCTTTTAAAAAATCAATACGGTGCATCCAGAGCAAAATTTAGTGAGAATGACACAAAAAGATTTGAGGACGATAGAGTTGCTCAGGCAATAATAGAAACTTTAGGTGATATTGGTGACCCAAGGGCATTTGGTGTTTTGCTTCAAACAGTATTAAATCCAGATCGACACAGAGATGAAACTGTAAAAGCTGCATGGGAAGCTATGAAAAAAATTAAGTGGTAATACTTATGAAGCAAAAAAATTTGAGTTTTGTAGCAATACTTTCCTTACTTCTTTTTGCTACTAATCTTTTAATTTCAGAAGTTCAAAATGAAGAGTTATTACAGGCATACAATACCCTGAAAAAAGCTGGAGAGTATGAAAAAAAGAAAAAAGCACTTGAAGTCTTTGCAAAGAATTATAATAACGAAAAAGTTATCTCCATGCTGGTTGACCTGCTTATGTATAATTATGACAACCCTGATTTTAAAGAAAATGACCAGGTGGCATTTTATGATGATGTAATTGCGGAAGAAATCATAAAAATTCTTACAAAATCAGGGCACCCATCAGCATTCCCTGCACTTCTCAGATATGTGCTTTACAACAAAAGACACAGGGATGCAACAGTAAATGCAGCATGGAAAGCAATTAAAAATATTGACTGGAACTTAAAGTAAATTTACTTATTTAAGGAGGAATTTATGAAATTAACTAATCTTTCAATATTAATTTTATCTCTTTTTGTTCTGACCAGTGGCTGTGGCAAAAAGGAAGAAGTAAAACCAACAGAATCCCCAAAGGTAAAGGAGGAAAAAACAGAAGTAAAAAAAGAATATGATCCAATGGAAGATCCTTCCTTCAGTAATGTAATGAAAGTACTCAGAGAAGCTTTAGATAAAGAAAAAACATCACAGGATTCTGCAACAAAACTTAACACTGCAAAAGCTTATATCCTTGTTATTAAATTTCTAAATACTGATAAAGAAAGAGTTAAAAAAGCAGGAATGACTGAAGAAGATATTATAATTCTTAAAAATGATTCAAAAGAAAATGCAACCATCAGGTTAAAAGAAATAATTTCAAGTCAGACAGCCCCTGAAAATATTAAAAAAGAAGCTGAAGCAAAACTTAGGGAGTTAAGTTCTCTTTAATGAATGATTTCTTTATTTTTGTTAACCCTTTTGCAGGCAATGGGAAACCATTAAAAATTTTGCCTGTTGTTGAGAGAATATTAAAAAAGAAAAGTAAAAAAGTAGAAAGCTATATTCTTAAAATTAAAGATGATAAGGAATATGTAAAAAAAGCTTTAATGCAGGCATTAAGTAACAAAATCAGAAATTTTATCTGTCTTGGAGGGGATGGAACTCTAAATATTCTAATTCAGGAACTTGTAAAGGAAGAAGGGATAACCGTTGGTATTTTACCTGTCGGTAGTGGAAATGATATGGCAAGAGCCCTTGGGTTCTCTTCCTCTTTCAGTGAGAATGAGATCGAAAAACTTGTGGAAGGGGAAAGAAAATTTATTGATATTGGTATATGCAACGGAAGGTATTTCTGTAATTCTTTGGGAATAGGCTTTGATGCAAAGGTTGCATCTGATTACAACAGATCTCCATTTCTTAAGGGAAAGGCAAAATATCTTCTTCAGATTTTCAAAAATATTCTTTTTTACAATTCTGAAAATATGGAAATCCCAGGTTTTTTAGAAAGACAAAAGGTCTTTCTTATTTCAATAGGGAATGGAAAAAGTTCAGGAGGAGGTATTCCTCTTACAAAGGAAGCAAAACTGGATGATGGAATGCTTGATGTGTGCATAATAAAGGAAGCAAATATACTTCAAAGAATTCAAAACCTGGCAAAAGGATTAAAAGGCAAGCATCTTGACCTACCTTTTGTTAAATACTTTAAGACAAAAGCTCTAAAGATAATAACTGAAGAAGAGGTAACCTTTCACATAGATGGGGAGATATTCAAAGGAAAAATCTTTGATGTAAGTATCCTTCCTAAAAAGCTTAAAGTGATTTTTGCTAAAAATTAAATCCAGGGCTCTCCAGAAAAACAGTAATATTTCTGGAGAGCCTACAATTTTAAAATTACTCTTTCAATGCCCCTTCAGTTACCTTCGATATAATCATTTTTGACATAAATACAAACATCAAAAGAAGTGGAAATACTGAAATAACTGTACCCACCATTATTGCCCCATAATCCACATTTTGAAGTCCTTTTAGAGAACCAAGAGCAACGGGAACTGTTAGACTTTTTGGATCCTTTAAGACTATAAGGGCGGTCATATAGTTATTCCATTGATTAAGAAAAGTTATAATACCATAAGAACCTATAACAGGGCTTATAAGTGGCAAAACTATTCTCCAGTATATACCAAACTCTGAACATCCATCAACCCTCGCTGCTTCTACAAGATCAACAGGAATAGATGCTACAATATATTGCCTCATAAGAAATATACCAAAAGCACTTGCAGCAGCAGGAAGATACATTGCTCTTGCTGTACTGATCCAGCCAAAAGTACTCATCATTATAAAATATGGCACAATATTTATAGTCTGGGGAACCATAAGGGTAAAAAGCATCAAAGAAAAAAGAGTATTTCTACCCTTAAACCTATACATACCAAAACCATATCCACCAAGTGAACATAGAAAAGTTCCAAGAAGTGTTGTCATAGAAGAAATATATATGCTATTCCACAGGTTTCTCCAGAAATATGTTTTTGATACAAGGCTCTGGTAGTTTTTTAAAAACTGTTCAAGAAAATCAGGTTTAAAAGTTAGTGGCGGTGGAAAACCAAATATTTCTCCTTGAGTCCTTGTTGAAGCCACAAGCATATACCAGAATGGAAAACATATTATAAATGCCCAGAAGAGAAGTGGAATATATAATAAGATAGATTTAATTACTTCCATTACTGGACTAGACTCTTTAATTTTATATCTTTCTTCCAGTTTTATATTTGCACCTGTCTGAATTTTTCCCTGAGACATTTTCTCCCCCTATTCCTCTTTAAAAATTCTTCTATTAATATAGGACAAAATCATAATTAAAATGAAAATTATGTAAGAAGTTGCAGCAGCCATCCCAAAAGCACTCCAGTTAAAAGCCCAGGCATACAAATAGACCGCCAGTGTCATACCCATATTTCCACCGAGCTCCATCAATCTATTCTGCAAACCTATCATTATCATTGGCTCATCAAATAATTGCATATTCCCGATGATGGTCATTGTAGTGGCAAAATATATAACAGGCTTTAAAAGTGGCACAGTAATTCTTGTAAAAACCTGCCACCATGTAGCACCATCAATTCTTGCAGCCTCATAAAGACTATTTGGAATAGCCTGTAAACCTGCAAGATAGATTATAGCATTCCATCCAGTCCATCTCCAGGTGGTCAGAGATGATAATGTAAACCAGGTCTTATATCCTCTAAGCCACTCCACAGGAAGATTAATAGGAAGAATCGGTTGTAAAAATCTTAAAAAATAGTTTATAATACCATACTGTGTTCCGTAAATCACACTGAAAACTATAGCAATAGCTACAGATGATGTAAGATATGGTACAAACATTACACCTTTAAAAAACTCTTTAAATTTAACAAAACCCTGATTTAGTATGAATGCAAAACACATTCCAAGAATATGCTGGGGTACAACAGTCCATAAAAACATTCCAAGCGTGTTAATAAGGGATTTCCAGAAAAGTTGATCTTTAAAAATTGCCACATAATTCTGAAAACCCACAAAAAGCATCTCCCCTATCCCATTCCACTTCTGAAAACTTAAAAATAAAGAATAAAAAATAGGAAAAGTACTGAAAGTTAGAAAAGAGATGTAAAATGGGGATATAAAAACATAGGGAGCAATTTTCCTTTTGAATCCAGACCATCCACCTCCAGAAAATCCAGCTCGCTTTTTAACAGCCATATTACCTCCATCATTCGGGTTTAATGTTTTAGAAATTTATTATAAACCTAAAAATTTAAAAAGTCAACAATACTTAACTTTATATTAGATAAAAAATTAAATGTTTTCGATAACCTACTTTTCTTCCTTTAAAGTCAATTCAGCATAAAGCTCACTAACAGTCTTTTTATAAACAGGATGAACAAATTCTGGACAGATATCAAGTAGTGGTTTAAGTACAAATTCTCTGTTATGCATATCGTAATGTGGAATTACAAGTTCATTTTCATTAATAATTCTGTCATCCCAGAATATTATATCTATATCTATAATTCTTGGTCCCCATCTCTCAGTACTCACTCTACCAAGCTCTTTTTCAACAGACCGACATTTTTTTAAAAATTCTAACGGCAAAAGGTCTGTAGACACCTCAACAGCAAGGTTAATAAAATCCGGCTGATTTAAATACCCATATGGCTTGGTCCTGTAGGGTTTAGAAATCTTTTTTATAAAAGCAAATTCGGAAATTTTACACAAAGCCCTTTTGATATTTTGTTTTAAATTTCCCTGATTTGTTCCAATAGAAAGAAAAACACTCATATTCAAAAATAGTTCTCACTTACCTTTGTAAATGGTAATCCTGTTTTTCCCAAGTCTTTTTGACTCATATAAAGCCTCATCAGCATGATTGAAAAGGAAATAACTTTCCTCCCCATCCCTTGGAAACTCAGAAATACCCATACTTAAAGTTATATAAAACTCTTTTTCACCAAAAATAACCTTTTCGCTTCTTACCAGGTTTAAAAGTCTCTGACATACTTTAAGTGCATTTTCAGCCGAAGTATTGGGGAAAACTATCACAAACTCATCCCCACCGTATCTTGCTGCAATATCCACATCTTTTCTAATCGTTCTCTTTATACAATCAGAAAGATGCACCAATGCCCTATCTCCAGCAATGTGTCCGTATCTATCATTAATCTGTTTAAAATCGTCAATATCAAACATTACAAGAGAAAAAACCCTGCCATATCTTTTACTTTTCTCAATTTCATCTTTAAGTTCCTTGTAAAAATAATGGTTATTATATAGCCCTGTCAAACTATCATGAATTGCCCATAAAAAAAGCTTTGCATTTTCCATCGTAGCTGAGGCAAAATTTGCAATAATCATTATCGTCTCAAGATCATTCTTATTCAATGGGTCCTTATCCTTTGTTTTTACAATCTCAAGAACTGCCAAAATATCATTATTCACTCTTAAAGGAACTGTTATTGCTGAATTTACATCCAATTTCATTACCTTTGCAAGTTGAGGAACAGGATAGATGCTTTCACTTATATTCTGGACAAGAATTGGCACCCCTTTTAAAAAAGCATCACCAACAATACCCTCTCCAATTTTTATCTCTATGTCTAAAAGGTCACTATAACATTCAAAAATTGATGTATCAAGTACAATTTTATTGTTAGAATCGTATATAAATGTATTTTGATACTTTAATATATTTCTTTTATCATCGTATACAACAAGAGAACCCCCACTTGCCTCCACAGCTTCTATAGCAAACCTGACTATCATTGTCTTGAGTATATCACTTTCCCTGATATCAAGAATGCGAAGAAATTCGCTCATCTCCTTAATAATTCTTAAAGCTCTATCCTTCTTAACATAAGAATTATATATATCCAAGTCTCCAAGAATTCCGCTTCTGGAAATGCCTTCTTCTACTTTTGCTCTTTTCCTCTTTGTAACTTTTTTATTCACATTTATTTCCTGTTAAAGAAAATACACTCTATTTTACTTCTTATCTTTTCTGCTGTCAAGAAATAAGAAGCAAGTAGTTCTTCTCTTGTACCTATGGAAGGGAAAGTATCAGAAATAGCAACAAGTTCAATTTTCTTTTTCGGGTTTAACATTAACAATTTACTTTTCAAGTATTCCCCCACTCCTCCATTTTCTATTCCTTCCTCCAGTATTAATATCGGTTTATCATCAGAAAATGATAAAATTACATCTTCTCCAACAGGTTTAGCAAACCTTAGATTATAAATTCCTATATCTATCTTACCTTCAAGTTCTTTTGAAACCTCTAAAACCTCTTTTAGCAATACACCGGTAGAAATTATAGAAAAATCTTTCCCCTCTTTTATCCATACTCCTTCACCTCTCTTTACAGGAAATTTTAATGGGTCATATTCTTTAAAATTCTCTGCTTTACACTTGGGATATCTAATGGCAATAGGACCATTTAAATTCGACAACGCCCACTCTAACATCTGCTCCAGTTCAGCCTTACATGAAGGCAAAAGTATCGTAAAATTAGGTATCATACGAAGATAAGAAATGTCAAATATTCCCTGGTGAGTTTCTCCATCATCAGGTACAAGACCTGCTCTATCAAGACAAAAAAGTATCTTATATTTCCCTATTCCAACATCATGAATGAGCTCATCAAATCCCCTTTGAAGAAAGGTTGAATATATTGCCACAACAGGTTTAAAACCACGCTTTTGAAGCCCTGCTGCAAAAAGTACTGCATGATCTTCAGCTATACCTACATCGCAGAACCTTTCCGGAAACCTGCTGGCAAATTCTTTTAACCCGGTTCCCACTTTCATGGCAGCAGTAATTGCAAAAATTTTTTCGTCCCTTTGTGCCAGCTCAACAAGTTTCTTTCCAAAAACCTCTGAATATCCAGGAGTATCAAAACCAATGGGAATACTAGAATCTCCATTCAAAGCAATACCACTTATTCCATGGAACTTTGTTGGATTCTCTTCAGAAGGCAAAAAACCTTTCCCTTTCTTTGTTACTACATGCAGTAGAAGTGGCTTCTTTGCAATTTTTATCTCAAAAAAAGCGTTTATCAATGCTTTTAAATCATGGCCATCAACAGGTCCAACATAAGCTATCCCAAGATCTTCAAAAAAGTTCCTTTCCCTTGAAAGAAATTTAATAGATTCTTTAATTCTATAAAGAAATTTTGTAATTATAACACCGGCTTTTGAAAGCTTTTTTTTCAATAATTTTTCAAGGTGCCATTTAAAGTGAAGATAAGTTTTAGAAGTCTGAAGAAAACGAAGATACTTTGAAATTCCTCCCACACTTTCACAAATAGACATTCCATTATCATTCAAAACAATGAGAACAGGCAACTTTTCATGAGCAATTGTATTGATGGCCTCGTAAACCAGTCCACCTGTAAATGCACCATCTCCTATAACAGCAATGGTAAAACTTTCATCATTCTGAAGTAATTTTGCCTTTGCCAGTCCAGAAGCAAGGGAAACAGAAGTAGAACTGTGCCCTGCATGAAATACATCATACTTACTTTCATCAGGGTTTGGGTATCCACTTATTCCACCCTTTTTTCTCAAAAAATCAAATTTATCCTTTCTCCCTGTTAGAATCTTATGCACATAGGATTGATGCCCTACATCCCAGATAATATCGTCACTATCAACATCAAAAACATAGTGCAATGCAAGTGTAAGTTCAACAACGCCGAGATTTGGAGAAAGATGCCCACCTGTTTTTGTAACCTTATCAATCAAAAACTTCCTTATTTCATCTGCAAGCCTCAAAAGCTCAGGTATAGAGAGTTTTTTTATATCAGAGGGATGTCGAATCTCATCAAGCATACTTTCCTCTAATGTTAATCAGATTAGAAAAAAAGCTGGTTTATTATAGAACGAAGGTAATTTAAAATCAACTCTTTCTTTTTTTCTTCAGAAATACCTTTCAGTCTTATTTCAAAAGAGGAAAGGTTTGTCATAAGAACGGTATTGGTAACATTATTGGTTGGATCGTAGATGTAATTTGTAAAAATCTCACTAAAGTTCGTTTTAAAAACAAGATCTTCTTCCGATAAAAATTCTAAAGTAGATGAGCTTTCTTTAGTAATTTTGAAATTAAGGTTGTATAAATCGGTGGAAAGAATAGAATTATCAGGGCTCACAGAATATATATCAAATTCTCCCGCAAAATCCAGTTTATAGAGCTCTCCGCCAATAACCACAGAATTATATCCATTCAAAACCCCAACATTATCATCCAGAGATACTATTTTTGCTTTTAAACTAAATTTATTTTCGCTGTTAAGGCTTAATGAAAGCTGGTCTTTTGCGGTATCATTCTCTTTTATTGCAATATCAGGAAAAAAATTAAATAATTCCCCCTCCCCCTTTTTCCCTTTTTTATCAAGATAGGTGGTATTTTTCTGTTCAATTTTGTACTTCAATATAACTTTATCAGAAAATTTTACAGTAAGAATATCTCCTGATTTTAAATTTATTTTGTAAAAACTGTTTCCATTCTTCCACAAAGAATATGAATAAAACTTGCCAAAAGGTAGAGTTAAAATAAAAAGAAAAGACAAAAACCCTCTCATATTCTTTTTTCAACCTCGGATATTAACAACTTTATTAAATCATCAGTACTAATACCTTCTGCCAGTGCATGGTAATTCAATATAAACCTGTGTCTGAAAACTGGAAAAACAACTTCATCGACATCTTCTTTATCGACAAAATCTTTGCCTTTGATTAGAGCATTTGCTTTAGAAGCAACAAGCAACATCTGGCTACCTCTTGGACCTATACCCCACTTCACATACTCTCTTACAAAGCTAAAATCACTCTTTTCCGGCCGACTGTTTCTACAAAGTGCAAGCACATATTCTTTTACCTTTGTGGAAACAAAAATACTTCTCACTTTTGTCTGATAATCAAAAATTTCATCAACAGTCAAAACTCTGTCTACTTTTTCAATATCAGAAGGGTCTACATCAAGAATTAACATTTCCTCATTGTAATCAGGATAATCCATATCTATTCTGAAAAGAAACCTGTCAAGCTGAGCTTCAGGTAAAGGATAAGTTCCCTGATATTCAATGGGATTCTGCGTGGCAAAAACAAAAAATGGCAAAGGAAGTTCGTAAGTCTTTCCTAAAATTGTTACCTTTTTCTCCTGCATCGCCTCAAGCAAAGCCGCCTGGGTTTTTGGTGGTGTTCTATTTATTTCATCAGCAAGAATAATATTAGCAAAAATTGGACCCTTTAAAAAAGTAAAACCCTGCTTCTTGCCACTGAAATCAATAATTTCTGTCCCGGTAATATCTGAGGGAACAAGATCAGGAGTAAACTGTATTCTGCTAAAACTTAAAGACATTGCTCTTGCAAAAGCATTAACAAGAAGTGTCTTTGCAAGTCCCGGCACCCCCTGAATCAGGGAGTGCCCGCCGGACAGCACTGTAATGGCAAGTAACTTTATGACTTCTTTCTGACCAATTATTACCTTTGAAAGTTCAGCCTCGATTTTACCAAGTAAACCATCTATTATTTTTGACTTCATACTCATCTGTTAAGCATCACCTGATGAGGTAGCAAGTTTTTCACTATTTAATTTACCGATTTTTTCGAGTATAGGATACCTTTTCTTCTCAGACTTTCCAAGAATCTCTTCTATTTCTTCAGAGTTCAAAACCTCCTTCTCAAGTAACTTTTTCGCAAGCTCATCAAGTTTGTTAATATATTTTGAGAGAAGCTCTTTTGTCTTTTCATAAGTATTTGAAATGATGGACTTCACTTCATTATCAATTATCTCATGAATTTTTTCGCTGAAGTTCTTTCGCGCTACAAGGTCCTTACCAAGAAATACAGGACCCTCTTTTTCTCCATAAGTAACAGGCCCGAGTTTATCACTCATTCCCCATTCACACACCATTGAATTTGCAATCTTCGTGGCTCTTTCTATATCATTTGAAGCCCCAGTAGAGATCCAGTCTTTACCGAATTTCAACTCTTCTGCTGCTCTCCCTGCAAGAAGCACCATCAACTCTTCAAGTATTTCCTCTTTCGAATAATTTTTCTTCTCATCAAGGGGAAGTGTCGCAGTCAATCCCAACGCTCTACCCCTCGGAATAATAGTAACTTTGTGCACAGGATCAACAAGCGGAAGCAAATGTCCTGCTATAGCATGTCCGGATTCGTGGTATGCCGTAATAAGTCTTTCTTCTTCACTTAAAACAGCACTTTTTCTCTCCGGTCCCATCAAAACTTTATCCTTCGCAAATTCAAAATCATTCATATTGACTTTCTTTCTGTCCTCTCTTGCGGCTTTCAAAGCTGCCTCATTCACAAGGTTCTCAAGATCAGCTCCTGTAAACCCTGGTGTTCCACGGGCAATAACGCTTAAATCAACATCATTATCAAGCGGAATTTTCCTTGTATGAATCTTAAGTATTGCTTCTCTCGCTTTTACATCCGGTTTATCAACCACGATCTGTCGATCGAATCTTCCTGGCCTCATCAAGGCAACATCAAGTATATCTGGCCTGTTTGTAGCTGCAAGTACAATAAGTCCTTCTGACGAATCAAAACCATCCATCTCAACAAGAATCTGATTTAAAGTTTGCTCCCTTTCATCATGAGAACCACCAAGCCCTGTCCCCCTCGATCTACCAACAGCATCAAGCTCATCTATAAAAACAATACACGGGGCATTTTTTCTTGCCTGAGCAAACAAATCTCTTACCCTTGCCGCTCCCACACCTACAAACATTTCAACAAATTCAGAACCACTTACACTGAAGAATGGAACTCCGGCTTCACCAGCCACAGCTTTTGCGAGCAAGGTTTTACCGGTACCGGGGGCACCAACAAGTAAAACTCCCTTGGGAATTCTTGCTCCAATATTAGAAAACTTCTTGGGGTTTTTTAGAAATTCAACAATCTCCTGTAAGTCCTGTTTTGCTTCTTCACATCCAGCAACATCAGAAAACTTAACCTTATCACTCAAATCCTTATGAAGTCTGGCTCTGCTCTTAGCAAAGGACATTGCCTTACTTGGATCACTACCCTGCATTCCTCTGATCATCAAAAACCAGAGAACTCCCAGTATAATAACCGTTATAATGGTAGTAATAATATAATTTGAAATGAAATTGTCCTTTATTTTCTCTCCGATTATTTCCACATTATGCTCTTTTAAAAGCGGAAGTAAGTCCTTATCATCAAGTGGAATATAAGTCCTGAAATATCTTGTTCCCTCAACATTAGCTTTAAACAAGCCTCTGATACTCTGCCCCTCTATTACGACCTGAAGCACACTATCGCTGGACACATAAGAAAGAAATCTACTATAAGAAATAAGCAATTCTTTTGGCTTATTTGTAAACATCAAAAAAAGAAACATTGCAAAAACAATTACCAGAAGTATACCCACATACTTTGAAGTTCCTTCCCCGCTTGTCGAAAATATGTTATCTCTTTTTTCCTTTTTTTCTCTGGACATCTAATAACACTCCTGAAATTTGTAAACCAAATTATCCACATAAAAAATTTAAGAAAATATTTTTACATTGTCAACAAAGTTAACTTTATTAAATTTTTCAATTCTAAACTCAATAAAAAACCTGTCTATAAATCCAGTACTGCTATATAAGGCAAATTTCTGTACTTTTCATTATAATCCATTCCGTAACCTACAACAAAATAATTTTCTATTACAAAACCAACATAATCAATCTTCAAATCAACCAACCTTCTCGAAGGTTTATCCAGAAGCACCGCCAATTTTAATGAAGCTGGCTTATGAATTTCATTTATGTATCTTACAAGGCTTTGCAATGTTAAACCTGTGTCAACAATATCTTCAAAAAGAACAACTTCTTTTCCATAAATATCAAGGCTTATATCCCTGACAATCTTTATATTGCCTGTAGTTTCTTTACCACTGTAACTTTCCGTTGATATAAAATCTATCATCACATCACAATCACTTAACTCCCTCAATATATCAGAAAAAAATATTATTGAACCTTTAAGGTTTGCAATAAAAACCACATCCTTTTTGTCTTTAATATCCCTTCTTATTTCATCTGCAAGAACTTTTATCCTTTCTTTAATTTCATCTTCACCAAGATATATTTTTAACATATATTTTTTAAAACAGACAAAAAATAAAAAAATCTACTAAAACAACTTCTCCATAGCTTAACAAAGAAAAACATCTTATTACACAAAGGCCTTCAAGAAACTGCAAGAAAAGTCTCAAAAATAGTATCATACAAAAAGCAAATAAAAATCAAACTCACTACTGCGCAGGCAAATCCTTAAACTAAAATCAGGACAAAAACTCATAAAAACCAAGTTTTCACAAAACCTCAACACCTCCTGATAACTAACAGTATCATCTCAATTCAGCATTAAACTTTTCTTTCAGATCTGCAATAAGTTTCTGCATAATATCATTAACTTCATTATCAGTCAATGTCCTCTCGGAATTTGAGAATGTTATAGAAAATGTAAGACTTTTTCTTCCCTCTCCAACCTGGACACCCTCAAAAATATCAACAAATTTTACCTCTTTAATCCATTCATGGAAATTCTTTATTTCATTCATTAAGTCTTTTGCTAAAATAGACTTCAAAACTACGACAGACAGATCCCTTGTGTTTGGTGGAAATCTCGAAAACCTTTCCACCCTTATTTCTTTATTAAGATAATTTTCAAGCTTCGAAGTTTCAAGTTCCAGCACATATATATCATTCTTCAATTCAAAAAGTTGCCTGATTTCAGGATGAATCTGCCCAGCAAATCCAACCCTATTTCCATCAAAAATGAAAAGAGCTGAATTTATGGGATGTAAAAAGGGCAAATGAGCCTTCTCATACTTTACTTCCTTAGAGGCAATTCTATTCAAGAGATATTCACCCAGCCCTGAAATATCATAATAATTAAACTCCTTACCATAGAAAGCAACACACAAGTTCTTTGATTCTAAAAAGTTATCGTCAATTTTCTTAAAAGTTTTTCCAAACTCAAAAAATTTTAACCTGTCCTTATAAACACTTTTTACATTATAATCCACACATTTTAAAAGATTTACAAAAAGGTAACTTCTTAATATTGATATATCCTCTGATAGAGGATTTTTAAGTCTTATTAGTTCACTCTCATTTAACATAAATTTTTTGATATCCTCTTCACCAATGAAACTGTAATTATATGTCTCAGTGATACCAAGACTTAAAAGGCATTCTCTCAAATACCAGTATAAATCTTTTTTTGGTAAAAGATTTCTTACATCTACCTGCGGCTTAAAAGCCTTTTCAGGTATCTTATTGTACCCGTAAATCCTTGCAACTTCCTCTACAATGTCAATTTGTTTTGAAACATCATTCCTGAAGCTCGGAACTTTCACCTCAATAAAGTTCTTTTCCCTTGAAACTATTGAAAATTGAAGTCTTTTTAAAATCTGTTCAATTTCTTTTAAAGATAAACCCATCCCAATTCTTTCAGAAATAAATGCCGGATCAACCTTTATAAGCTTATCTTTGAACACATTGTTATATTTATCCGTTATTTTAGAAATTTTAGGAGAGGATGTAAGTAAAATCAACTCTGTAGCCCTTTCAATTGCCTTTGTTGTTATGCCCCAGTCTGTTCCCCTCTCAAACCTGTAACTTGACTCTGTCCTTAAATTAAGTTTTTTTGATGTTTTTCTAATAAGCAAAGGATCAAAATAAGCACTTTCTAAAAAAACATTTTTTGTGGTATTAGAAATTCCACTGTATTCTCCCCCCATTATACCAGCGATAGCTACAGGTGTTGATTCATCAGCTATAACAAGCATCTCATTGGTTAAATCATACTCAACCCCGTCAAGTGTAGTAATTTTTTCTCCCTTATATGCCTTTCTAACAACAACTCTATTTCCTTTTAAAAGGTCAAGGTCAAAAGCATGCATTGGATGACCCAACTCAAGCAAAACATAATTAGTAACATCTACAATATTGTTTATTGCTCTTATTCCACAGACCTCGAGTTTCCTTTTAATCCAATCAGGGGAATCCTTTACTTCCACCCCCCTTAAAATTCTTGCTGAATACCTTGGGCAGCCGGCTTCATCAATTACTTCAACTTCAGGAAGTTCATCAATATTTGGTTCAATTACAGCAGAAGGAATATCTATGTCAAGATTGAGTGCTGCCGAAATTTCTCTCGCTATACCCAAAACAGAAAGACAATCAGACCTGTTAGCTGTGAGTTCAATTTCCATAAGGTAATCTTCTTCAGTATACAAATTAAACAGCATTTCCGCCTTCTTTCTATCTTTCCCGAGTATGAAAATATCCTCGCTTTTCTCTTCAAGATTCAAATGTTCTTTTGCAAGAAGCATACCTTCGGATTTTTCTCCTCTTATTACAACCTCTTTAACCTCAATACCATCTGGTAATTTAGTACCGGCAGAAGCATAAATCACATAATCTCCAATCGTTAGATTTGGACTGTTTGTAATCACATTCTTTACTCCATTTGCTTCCACTTTAACTATCTTAAGATTATCAGCATTAGGATGACTCTTTATGTCAACAACTTTAGAAAGTATTATATTTTTTGTATTCTCCTTTGAAATACCAATTTGCTTTATTGATGTTACTTCAGGTCCTATTGAAGTTAAAAGTTCTCCTAAAGCTTCCGGAGAAAGCTCGAATTTTACAAATTCCTTTAACCAGTTATATGTAATTTTCATATCATCTCCTTGTGTTATCTACCAAATTGTTCTAAAAGTCTTAAGTCATTTTCGTAAAAATATCTTATATCATTTATTCCATAAACCGTCATAGCAACCCTTTCAACCCCAAGCCCAAAAGCAAAGCCAGAATACACTTCAGGATCAATCCCGCAATTCTCAAGTACAACAGGATTAACCATTCCACAACCCATAAGTTCAACCCATCCAGTACGTTTACAAACGTTGCACTTCTTACCCCCACAAACAGGACAGGTGACTGCAAGTTCTGCTGATGGCTCGGTAAAAGGAAAGAAATCTGGTCTTAACCTTATCTGTGTATTTTCACCAAACATCATTTTCGCCCATAAAAGAAGTGTACCCTTAAGGTCTGCAAAAGAAATATTCTTATCAACAACAAGCCCTTCCATCTGATGAAAAGTATGGCTGTGTGTAGCATCTAAAGCATCTCTTCTGAAACACCTTCCCGGCACAACAATGGCTATTGGTGGTTTCATCTTCAACATCGTTCTGATCTGCACAGGAGAGGTATGTGTCCTAAGAAGCAAGCCTGGCAAAACAAAAAATGAATCGTGATCATCCCTTGCTGGATGATGCGGTGGAATATTAAGCATATCAAAATTATATTTTTCCTCTTCAAGTTCAGGCCCTTCAACCACTGTATATCCCATACTTTTGAAGATAGTAATCATCTTTTCAATAACAAGAGAAATTGGATGGGGATAACCGGTATCAGGCACCTTCAAAGGTAAAGAAATATCACTTACTCCTGTTTCAAGTTCCTTCTTTTTCTGTGCAATTATCAAATTTTTCTCAGCCTCATCAATAAGCATTGTAATTTCATCTTTTACCTTATTTGCCGCCTCACCTAACTCCCTTCTTAAATTTTCCTCTATTTGACCGAGTCTACTCAGAACATCCCTGATGGGACTTTTTTTCCCTAAAAACTTCGCCCTTATATTATCAAGGTCCACAAAACTTTTAATGTTTTTAATTTCCTGTTTTGCATTTTCAAGAATCTTATAAAGTTCTTCCTTCATAAATTTTACTCTCCAGAATTTGAATAAAAATTCAACTTTCTATCAAATCAAGCACAATATTATAAAGTTTTTTTCTCTCTCTATCAAAAAATTCAATATTAATTTTCAAATCGGGATGATAAAATGAATTGGTAAAATTTGTTACAAATACTGTCTCTTGTGGTAAAATTTCATTTTTTTTAAAAAGGAAATCCAGACTCACACTATTAAAAAATCCAAGCCCAATTTCTTCAGAAAATACAATATCATCAAAGAAGTTTAAAAAATTTTTTTCCTTAAGCAATAATCTTATAATATTTGCAGGAGTTTGCAGTATATTGCATACAAGAAAAATTCTACAGCCATTTTCTTTTAAGAGGTCAAAAAGTCTTTCATCCCATTCAAAAAAAGATGGAGAAATCTGAAGAGAAGATTCTACATAGCTATCATAAATTTTTTTAAAAATCACAAAATCATTCAATTTCAAAGTGGAAACTATAAAATCAACCTGCTGAAAAACAGTAAATACCTCCTGACATTCCCTTCTTCTTTTAATCTCATTATAAAGGGAATCAAAAGCTTTCGCAACTACACTGTGTTTCAAAGAAAAAGAAGATTTTTCAAGAATAGTGTGTATATTATCTACAAGATATCTCTTTCTATCTTCAAATGCCTGACTATCATCAAGTATACTCTCATAAACTTCAAAAATAAAATTTTTGTACTTATTCATAAAAAACTATTCTCCATTAGCCGGGTAACAGATTACAGAACTAACTTCATCATCAGGATCTAAGTCTATCAGCTTGAGTAAATTTGAACCCACATTCTCAAGCAAAAAAGATATTCTTCTGCCATTGCGAGAAGTAATAACTGCAACATCATCATTGTTACACAGACTAAAACAGGCCACCTCCCTATTCTTGCCAAGTTCCACAAGCTTAAATCCCTTTGCCCCTCTATTCATTAGCTCTTTAAACTCGGAAGTGCTTATCTTTTTCCCTCTTCCATCCTTCGTAACAAAAAGTACAAATTTTCCCTCCTCAGCAACCTCCATACCAATGACTTCTTCACTTATATTAGAAACACTTGTAGCTTTTTCACCGCTCACATTTCTATTGTGAGGAGTAAATAATTTCTCATCAAATTTAAATCCCTTTGAATTTCTCTTTACAAGAAATAATTTTTTTGAACCATTCGTAATAACAGCACTTACAACTTCGTCCCCTGAAGCAAGCTTTATACTGTTTATTCCATTTCTCTGTATTCCTTCAAACTCTTTAAGTGGTATTCTTGCCCCCCTCCCCTTTTTAGTAATAAACATAATAAAATTACCTTCCTTAAACTCTTCAACAGGCAAAACTGCTGTAATCTTTTCTCCCCTGTTTTCTATCTCTTTTAGCCTCTCAATATTCTTTATATGTGAACGAGTAATTCTACCCTCTGTATCCCCTGTAATTTCATACCCCTTAAGTGAATAAATTCTTCCTGAGTTTGTTACAAAAAGATATGTATTTTTCAAATAACCAAAAACTGTGGTAAAAATATAATCTCCTTTTTCCAGTTTATCTGAATCTGTAACATCTCCCTTTCTTCCTCTTCCACCTCTATTGCCAACCTTCAAATGATCAACTCCAATCTCCCTTATTATAAATCCCTGCCTTGAGACACTCAAAAGCATCGGTTCATTTTCAATTAAATCCTCCCTGTCAATATTCTCTGTATTTATTTCCCCAAAGGCTGTCAGTCTATCATCACCAATCTCTTTTTCCATTTCAAGTAGTTCATCCTTTATAATCTGCTTTCTTTTCTCCTTACTGGCAAGAATTTCATTTAAATCCCTTATTCTCTTTTCAAGTTCAACCTTCTCATCTCTCAACTTCTGGGTCTCAAGTCTGGTAAGATTCCTCAATTTCATTTCAAGAATTGCATCAGCCTGAACTTCAGAAAGAGAAAATTTTTGCATCAGTAATTCTTTTGCCTTTTGAACCTCATTGTTTCTAATTATCTTTATTATCTCATCGAGGTTATCTATAGCAATAAGCAATCCCTCTACAATATGTATTCTCTTTTTAGCCTTTTCAAGTTCAAAATTTGTCCTCTTTATTATTACTTCTTCCCTGTGTTCTACATAGTTTGCTATCAATTCCTTTAATGAAAGCAATCTTGGATGATTTTTCACAAGGGCCGTCATATTAACCTTTAGCCTTACTTTTAATGAAGTCTGAGCATAGAGTGCTGTTTTTATGGCCTCAACATTTGCATCCCTGAAAAGTTCAAGAACTATTCTGATGCCTTCCTTACTCGACTCATCTCTTATTTCTTTTATTCCCCTGAGGATAAGGGCATACTTGTTGTTTGTATCAAGGTAAAAATTTGTAATTTCCTCAACAAGTTTTGCTTTTACAACCCTGTAGGGAATTTCAGTAATAACAAGTAGTTTATGCCCTCCTTTCTCTTCAAGAACAATTTTACCTGCAAGTTCAATAGAGCCAAAGCCTTTATCGTAAATTTCAAAAATTTCTTCCTTATTTGTGATAATCCCCTTTGTTGGAAAATCTGGCCCGGGAATGTATCTTAAAAGTTCCCTTGTTGATATTGAAGGATTATCAATATATGCAATTATACCCCTTACAACCTCCCTGAAATTATGAGGTGGAATATCCGTTGCAAGACCCACTGCAATACCTGTTGTCCCATTACAGATAAGGTTTGGAAATTTACCCGGTAAAACCACAGGTTCAAACAGTGTATCATCATAATTTGGTTTAAAATCAACAGTTTCTTTATCTAAATCCTCCAGAATATACTCAGCAACCCTGGAAAGTTTTGCTTCAGTATATCTCATAGCTGCCGGCGGATCATCATCTATAGAGCCAAAGTTTCCCTGCCCAACAATCAATGGATAACGAAGATGAAAATCCTGTGCCATTTTAACCATAGCTGTATAAACTGATGCATCACCATGGGGATGATACTTACCAAGCACATCTCCTATGATTCTTGCTGATTTTTTTGTTGGTCTATCATGCCAGAGAGCCATTTCTCCCATTGTATAGAGAATCCTTCTCTGCACAGGCTTAAGTCCATCCCTTACATCTGGTATTGCCCTTCCTGTAATAACGCTATAAGCATAGTTTAAATACGAAACTTTGACTTCATCTTCAAAATAAGAATCCAGAAGTTCAGACTCTTCAAAAAGTTTCCCTTCCTGCATTCAATACTCCTCAGTCTATCCTCTAAAAATCCTTTCTAATATTATAAGTTAAGAAAATCTGGATGTAAAGTTTACTTGATGTGTGATTAACTTTTTACATCAATCTTATCAAGGGGAATGATTATTTCAAATGTTAGCCCATTTTTGTTGTAATATTTGAAATCGCCTTTTATCTGATATATAAGAGATTGAATTAATGTAGCACCTAAAGATTTCTTTTCAAAAAAATTTTCCTCCGGCGGTATTCCAACACCATCATCACCTATCAAAATTTCCAACTTTTTATCCTTCGTTCTTAAAATATTTATTCTAACAACACCTTTCCTTTTTCCCGGAAAGGCATGTTTTAAACTATTCATAAGAATTTCATTAATAACCATACCCAGTGGAATAGCTACATCCATGGGTAAATAAATTTCTTTTTCTATCTCGACTTTAAAATCAACCCTTTGAAATTCATTTGTATACAATCCCTGTAAATATTTTATAAGTTTATCCACATAATTCAAAATTGAAACCTGTGTAAATTGATTTGTCTGATAAAGCATTTCATGTATCAAAGCCATAGAAAAGATTCTATTTTGTGCCACCATAATTGCCTTTTTAACCTCTTCATTCTCCACCCTATTTTTCTGAAGATTCAACAAGCTTACCACTATATTGAAATTATTTTTTACCCTGTGATGAATCTCTTTTATCAAAAGATTTTTTTCCTCAAGAGACTTTTTCAGTTCTTCCTGAAGTTTTAAAATGTCAGTGAGATCAATAAACAAAATCGCATATACATCCTGAATGGACTTGACCTTTATATCACATATTCTTGCCCCGGTATTTTTGTATGAAAGATAATAAGAGTAAAAATTATACTCTGAATGGACATCTTCTTGCTTTTTCTTCCAGACCTCAATGAATTTTTCTCTCTCACCTTTTCTTTTCAATATAACCTTAAAAAAATCCTCAATATTCTCAAAATCATCCCTGTTAAAACCAGAACACTGGACAAAGTGATAATTCATCTTTATAATTTTTCCATCCCCAGATACAAGTAACATCGGAACTGGCAACTCATCAAGTATATTATCAAGAAATTCTCCCCTTTTTCTTAATTCACTCTCAAGGGTTCTACTCTTTTCAAGTTCTTTATAAAGAAGCAAGGTTTTCTGTTTAACCATACTATTAAGCCTTGCATTTATCAAAAGCAAAAAAACTATAATAATTACTACGACAGAAAGTAAAATAAAAGCTAAAAGTAGAATTTTTGAAAACACTCCTTTTAGACTTACATTTACCTTAATCCACCTATTTAATATCTCATTAAGTGTGCCTTTAGGAATCTTATCCTGTGCCTTCTCAAGTATATCCTTTAATATCCTGTAATCTTTTCTAACTCCAAATCCCAAATAAGAGTCTGGTTTTATATAAGAAACAATTTCAAGTGATGTTATGCCATTTTCTTTCATATACCAGTCTGTAGTGGCAATGTCATTTATAAAAACATCGGCTTTTTTAGATACAAGAAATTCTAAAGCTTCACTGATATTTTTAGCAAAAATAATGTTATACCCCGGGTATTTATTTAGAAAATGCCCCGTAAGTCCGTAATCTCTAACCATTGTAATCCTATACCTGCCAAGCTTTTTTTCATCAATCTGATCAATTTCTCCCTTTCTCACCACCGCAACTGTAGGAATCTTAAGGTAGGGCTTTGGAAACAACATATATGATGTTCTTTCCTCATTTGAAAAAACTGTATTTAACATATCAATTTTGCCGGACTTAAAATCAGATATAACATCACTCCACTCAGTATAAAAAAGAATTTCAAACCTAACACCAAGCATTTTTTCAATTATTTTTATATAATCAGCACCAATTCCAAGGTAATGTCCGTACTCGTCTAAAAATTCAAATGGTGCAAAATTAGGATCAGGAGCAATTTTAATAACTCTGTGTTTTTCAAGCCATGCTTTTTCTTCTTCCGTAAGAGAAGCTTTAAAATCAGATGAGAATGAAGAATTTAAATTTTTTCCATCTTTGCTAAAATTAAATTTTCCTATGCAAAAAACAAAAGGGTAACCTTCCTTTATAAAATCAATACCAGCACTTATCCTGGAATTACCTGTAGAGAAAGTAAAACCTGAAGTAAAAAGGATAAAAAGAACTATAAAAACTTTACCAAATTTCACCACTGTTTTCACCACTGTTAATAATAAAGCAAATAAAAAATTTTTACAATACCTTTAAAAAAAATTTTTTAAAATTTCACAAAAAGCAAATTTTATGGTAAAATATTATGAATTAAAAAGTTAATTAATCAGCAAAAAATTTACGATACTTAAAATTGTAAAGATGGTTTATCGTAAAACTTTTTTTATTACTCCTCCTTTTCTATTTGCTTGAATGGCTGTCCGGAAAGTTTAAAAATCCGGACAGCCATTAATATTACTTATCCACTTAATCGGGAAATGGAGCAAAAAAACTAAAACTAAAATCCACATAGATGAGAAAAGCAGATAAGCAATTGTTAGTCACTATTCTATAGTGAAAGCATTGGATAAAATTTTCCATGATGAATAAGCCTTAGAAGCTCTGATGTTTTTGCTTTTAATATTGAGGATAAAGTTATCTTTTCAGTCAATTTCACATTATAAATTAATTTTCTAAAGATAAAATAACAAATTTGTAGTTGACTTTCTGTATAAACTTCTTAAAATATAGAGCAAAATAATGAAAAAAAGGGAAATTTGTGGAAATTTTTAAAGAAATCTATTTTGAAAAAGATAACAAAAAGTATTACAAAACCCTGATCAATGGATGCTGGCAATGTCTTTCTTCAAACAGGTTTTTTGAGGTTTTAAACCCGGCCAGTGGTGAGGTTGTAGGTTATGTACCAGAATGTAATGCAAAAGATGTAGAGTTCGCTATTAAAGCTGCAAAAGAATTTTCTGCCTTAAAAGATATTCCCCCGCTTGAAAGATTAAAAATTATGGAAAGAGCTTCACAGATTGTTCTTGAAAACTCAGATTTCCTTGCCAGAATTATTACCTGCGAGTCTGGCAAACCAATTTCAATATCTAAAGGAGAGGTTAAAGCAACTTACGAAAGGCTTAGACTAACTATGGAAGAAGTAAGGGTTTTATATGGTGAATATTTACCCGGAGAGTGGGTGGAAGATACCAAAGGGAAGTTTGCAATAGTCTTAAGAAAACCAATTGGTGTAGTTCTGGCAATATCTCCATTCAATTATCCTCTTTACATTGCATCAGCAAAAATAATTCCAGCTCTTTTAGCTGGCAATACTGTCATAGCGAAGCCAGCAAGCGACACTCCTCTTTCACTTCTGCATTTTGTAAGAATACTTGAAATTGCTGGCCTGCCAGCAGGAGCCATTCAGGTGGTTACAGGTAGAGGAAAAGAATTAGGAGATGTCCTCATTACCAGTGATAATATTGATGCAATAAGTTTTACAGGATCAACAAAAGTTGGAGAATACATTGCAAGCAAAGCTGGTATAAAAAAACTTCACTTAGAACTGGGTGGTAAAGCTTCTGCAATTGTTCTTGAGGATGCGAATCTTGAACTTGCCGCAAAGCAAATATGCAAAGGTACTTTTAGAAATTCCGGACAGAGATGCGATGCTGTAAGTCGAGTTCTTGTTCACAAAAACGTAAAAGAAAAATTCATAGAAAAAGTCTTAGAAGAGGCTAAAAAGTACAAAACTGGAGATCCAATGAATCCAGAAACTGCCCTAGGAACTGTAATTAATGAGTCTGCAAGAGACAGAATACATTCTCTTGTTGTTGATGCCCTTGAAAAAGGTGCAAGGCTTTTGCTTGGAGGAAAGTACAATGGTCTATTTTACGAGGCAACCATTCTCGATAATGTTTCCCTTGACATGAGAGTTGCAGTAGAAGAAATATTTGGTCCTATAATGCCTTTAATAACGATTGAAAGCATAGAAGAAGCCATAAAAATAAATAATTCATCGGAATACGGCCTTGACAGTTGTATTTTCACTGAAAATATTCATCTCGCATTAAAGATTGCAAGAGAACTGGAAGATGGTTCTGTAACAATAAATGCTGTGCCTGCTCATGGAGTCGGTCATTTTCCTTTTGGTGGAAATAAAAAGTCTGGACTTGGCAGAGAAGGTATAAAGTATAGCATAGATGAACTTACAAAGCTGCATACTATAATTGTTTCAGAGGAGGTAGAGTAAAAATTTTTATCACAGGAGGAAAAAATGTGGTTGGGATTGCAGAGTTTTGGTGCGTTTCTGGCTTATGTGTCCTGCTTTCTTGCAACTTTACTCTGTGTGATTTATGGAATAATTAACTGGAATAAGCCCAAAGAGGATGAGGCTTTCGAAATTCAAGAAGAGATTGAATGGGAAAAACACGATCCTGAATTATCAAATGGAGGTGGAAAATGAATTATTTATTAATTGGAATAGTGGTAATTATCTACCTGATAATTACTGCCTTTTTAGGTTATCTTGGTTATATAAGGACAAAAAATACTTCTGATTATCTCCTTGCTGGTAGAAAGGCTCATCCAGTTATTATGGCACTTTCCTACGGGGCAACATTCATAAGCACTTCTGCCATTGTGGGGTTTGGTGCAGCTGCTTCAATCTATGGTTTTGGAATACTGTGGCTTACTTTTATGAACATTTTTGTGGGAATATTTATAGCCTTTGCATTTTTCGGCATAAGAACGAGAAAGATGGGGCACAATCTTGATGCACATACCTTTCCAGAGTTTTTGGGTTTAAGATTTCAGTCTAAATTTTTACAACTTGCCTCAGGGCTTTTAATATTTATTGCTATGCCACTTTATGCTGCTTCTGTAATAATTGGAGGGACACAGTTTTTAAGTCAGTCACTACGAATTTCTTATGAGGCTGCACTTATATTTTTTGTAGCAATAGTTTCAATTTATGTGATAATGGGTGGACTCAAAGGAGTTATGTATACTGATGCATTTCAGGGCACAATTATGTTCATTGGAATGTTACTTCTTGTCATTTTTACTTATGCAAAGTTAGGGGGAGTTGTAAATGCTCACAAAGCCCTTACTGCTCTGGCACCTGAAGCCATAAAGATATGGGGTAACCTGGGACATCAGGGATGGACAGCTTTGCCAAAATTTAACTCTATATTCTGGTGGCAACTATTTTCAACCATAGTTATGGGTGTTGGTATAGGTGTCCTTGCTCAGCCCCAGCTTGTTGTGAGATTTATGACTGTAAAAAGCGGTCATGAAATAAACAGAGCAAATTTAATTGGTGGATTGTTTATACTTATGATGACAGGTGGAGCATTTGTAGTTGGCAATCTTACAAATGTTTATTTTTACAACACACTTGGAAAAATTTCATTCCTTGCTGTGGAGAAAAAGACTGACAACATAATACCTCTTTTCATCTCCAGTGCTATGCCACAATGGTTTACAGCAATATTTATGGTTACACTTCTTGCCGCAGCAATGTCAACTTTGAGTTCACAATTTCATACTATGGGTAGCGCATTTGGTAGAGATTTTCTTGAGAAAGGTCTTAACATAAAGACAAAAAATACTTTGCTTGTAATAAAACTGGCAATGGGCTTCACAATTTTACTGAGCACATTTCTTGCTTATTATCTGCCACACTTCTTTGAGCAGGGTTCTGCCATTATAGCCATAGGGACTTCACTTTTCTTTGGGCTTTGTGCTTCAACATTTTTGCCAATGTATGTTGGAGCAATTTACACTAAAAGAATCACAAAGGCAGGAGCTTTAGCATGCTTCTGGAGTGGCCTTACCTCAAGCCTTTTGTGGATGATGTTCGTCCATATAAAAGAATCAAAGCCTCTGGGAATATGTAAACTGCTTTTTGGAGCAGATAGCCTTGCAAAAAGTCCTGTTCTCCAGAATGTTGACCCTATTATTGTAGCGTTGCCCATTTCCATAATCTTTACTGTAGTTGTAAGTTTATTTACAAAACCTCCTTCTGAGAAGTTTTTAAATAAGGTCTTCAAAGGAATAAAATAATAAATATTTATTTTTGCCTGTTGATTCTTTAATTTTCGCCAGATATATCAGCTTGAATCAACAGGCAAACCAGCACCACTCCTTGTTTTCAGACTGATAAAATCTGTTAGAGTGATTTATTCTACCGATGACAGGACATCAAATTTTTGCTGATTGAACAACGCCTCTTGCAAGGGAGTTTTCGCACCTAAAACAATCCAGCGGGGGCAGCTTTTAGTGTTAGCGGCGGTGCTGACTTGTCAGAATCACTTTTTTCAAAGAATTCTCTGATTTTTCAAAAAGTTATTTCAAGAAAACGAGAGACTTTTTAGTTATTCAAATTAGTTCACTTACACAATCTTTAAACACCTTTCCCCTTTCTTCATAGTTTGAAAACATATCAAAACTTGTGCATCCTGGTGAAAGTAAAACAACATCCCCTGGTTCTGCAAGCTGGTAGGATTTTTTTACTGCCTCTTCAAGGGATGAAGCTTCAAAGGTTTTTTCAAAGGCAAGCTCTCTTTTCATTTTTTCTTTTGCCTCTCCGATGAGGATCAGGTATTTAAGTTTTTTAGCTGCAAGATCTCTTAACTTAGTGAAATCAAGCCCTTTGTCTCTGCCACCTGCTATCAGTATTAAGGGTTTTTCAAAACTTAAGAGTGCTTTTTCAAGAGAATTTACAGTTGTGGACTTGGAATCGTTGTAAAACTCTACTCCATTTATCTTCCTTACAAACTCAAGCCTGTGTTCCACTCCTTTAAATTCTATAAGCGTTTTAATTATACTCTCATCACTTATACCGGCAGCTTTAGACGCAAGAATTGCAGCCATAGAATTTTCCACATTGTGTATTCCTTTGATGAAGATATCCTTTCTTTTCATAAAAAATTTGCCAGAAATGTAAATGTTTTCCCCATCAAAATAGGCATCTGCTTTTTTGTCAATTCTGCTGAACCTGAGTATTTTTGGCCTGATACCTTCTGTTATCTCTTCATAGTAGGGGGAATCAAAATTTACAACAGCAAAATCTTTAGAGGTCTGATTCATAAATATCCTTTTTTTTGCAAGTAAATACTCTTTCATTGATGAGTATCTATCAAGATGATCTTCAGCAAGGTTTAAAAATACTGAAATGTAAGGTTTAAATTTTTCAATAGCTTCAAGCTGAAAACTTGATAATTCAAGCACAAGAATGCTTTTTTCGTTGATTTCATCAAAAAGCTTAAATATTGGAATACCAATATTACCACCTATGTAAGCCTCCTTTTCTTTTCTGACTATTTCGTAGATTAGAGTTGTTGTGGTAGTTTTTCCGTCTGTGCCTGTTATACCTATGTAAAAATTGCCGGGAAAAAAATTGTAAAAAAGCTCGATGTCTCCTGTTACTTTTATATTTCTCTTTTTTGCTTCAATAATCAATGGAATGTTCAGGGGCACACCAGGACTTACAACCACAATATCTATTTTAAACCTGTCAAGAATGTCTGTCCTCTGTTCTCCCAGAAGATTTACTACTGAAATGCCTTCTTTGACAAGTTCACCTAAAAGCTTTTCTTTTTCTTTATCCTTGACACTATCAGATACTATTACGGTGTTAGATTTGCCAATTACCCTTGCAAAATGAAACGAGGTTCTTTTTGTAAAACCAATTATCAGAATATTTTTTCCCTGCATATTGCTTACCTTCTGTGTTTATTTGCGAATTTGAATATTTTAACCACTTGTTATTTTTTTCGCAAATGTTTAGAAGATGGAAAAACTTGACATTGCACTTTATAGTTCATATCATATAATCTGTTGAGGTTTATATGCTTGATGGAATCTTACCAGTTTACAAGGAAGAAGGGCTTTCTTCCTATGATGTGATTAGAAAGATAAAATCCATCCTTGGTAAACAGTCAAAGTATGAAAAAATAGGGCATGGTGGAACTCTTGACCCGATGGCTACTGGCGTGCTTCTAATTCTGTTTGGTGAAGCAACGAAGTGTTTTCAGTTTTTACTTGATAACGGGAAGGAATACATTGCGTGGGTAAAGTTTGGTGCAGTTACAACTACAGATGATAGAACAGGTGAAATCGTAGAAGAGTACTCAAAAGTTGTTTCCAGAGAAGAAATAGAAGGAGTGCTTTCTAAATTTTCAGGGAAAATTCTTCAAACCCCACCGTCTTTTTCTGCAGTAAGAGTTGAAGGAGTAAGAAGTTACGAGATAGCAAGAAAGGGGAAAAGTGTAGAGTTAAAGCCAAGAGAGATTGAAATTCACAAGATAGAACTGATGGACTTTGATGAAGAAAAGATGTTAGCAAAGCTTTACATCAGTTGCTCTTCAGGAACATACATTAGAAGTATAGCAAGAGACATAGGGAGGGAATTAAAAGCAGGTGGATATCTTGAAGCACTCATCAGAACAAAGGATGGAGGCATAAAACTAGAAAATTGTCATAAGATTGAAGAGATAGAATCTTCAAAAATAGAACAACTTCTCTTGCCGGTTGAATCTTTAATAAACTATCCCTCTATCGAATGGAATGGAAGTGAAGATTTTATTAAAAATGGTAAAAAGCTTTTTTTATCTATGTTAGGAAAAGATTTTCTAAATGATGGAAAGTATGTTTTAACTAAAGGAAAGAAAATTCTTGCTGTTATAAAGAAAGATGGCAGAGGAATAAAGTACCTCAGAGTTTTCTTATGAAAAAGAAGATTCTTTTAGTAAATCCCTACATAGAGGATTTTTCAGCATATGACCATTTTTCAAAACCTTTAGGTATTATATGGTTGGCTTCCTACCTTAAGAAACATTTTGATGTTTTTTTTATAAATGTTTTAAAGAGAAACCATCCCCTTGATCCTTCAAAAAAGTTTAAGGATGATGGAACTGGAGAATTTCCAAAGAAGAAGATAAAACCTCCGCTTATACTGAGTGATATACCAAGGGACTTTAAAAGGTTTGGCATTTCAGAAGAAATTTTTGTTTCAGAACTGAAAAAAATTGAAAGACCTGATTACATTTTTGTAACATCTGGAATGACTTACTGGTATACAGGGGTAAGTTATACTGTAAAGATTTTGCGAGAGATCTTTCCAGAAGCAAAAATTTTTCTCGGGGGAATTTATGCTTCGATTTTGCCAGAACATGCAAAGAAAAATATCAATCCTGATTTTATCATTCCGTTTCAGGAAATACCACTGGTTTTAAAAACTCTTGAAAATTACTTTGGTGTTGAATTTGAGAAAGAATTTTTGTTTCCATCTTATGAGTTACTTGGTGAGTATTACTATCTGCCTCTGTTAACCTCTACAGGTTGCATTTTTAATTGTTCTTACTGCATAGGTCCAAAACTTTCATCATTCAGACAGTTTGACTCAAAGAAGTTCGCAAGTCTTGTAAAGGAACTTTTTTTACTCTATGACTGCAGAAATTTTGCTTTCTACGACGATGCTCTACTTTATAATTCTGAAAAGCATTTAAATCCATTTCTTGAGGAATTGATAGACTTAAAGTTGCCGGTTAGATTTTATACTCCAAATGGCCTGCATATAAGATTTTTAACTCTGCAAACAGCTACCCTTATGAAGGCAGCCAACTTTGTTGATGTGAGGCTTTCTCTTGAAAGTATTGACGAAAACTTTATCTCAAAAAGCTCTAACAAAACAATGGTAAAAGATTTTTTGAATGCTATGGAAAAACTCTATAAAGCTGGTTTTGAAAGAAAAAACATAAAAGTTTATATTCTTTTAAATATCCCTGGACAATCCCTTACTTCAGTTGAAAAAACAATGCATTTCGTCTTTGAAAATGGGGCAATTCCAATGCTTGCATATTACTCTCCGATACCAGGCACACCCGATTTTATGGAAGCTATGAAGATTACAGATGTAAGTGAGCCTCTCTTCCAGAATAATACTGTCTATCTCTACAGAAGTGGGCTGGATATAGATTACTTTCAATACTTAAAAAACTTAGAAAAACATCTAAAGGAAGAAATATTGAAATCGAGTTAAAGAAAATTTACTTTTTTTAAGATCAAAAATAGCAAATATATTAAATTTTTATTACTATTGTCAGGTCAAAAAAAGAATAAAAATGAAAAATTTTAAATTACTTTTTTGCTGCCTGTTTTCTTCGATAGAATTCCTTTCCATACCTTATAAGTCCAACAAGAGGGATTTTTGATGGACAGGAATATGCACAGCATCCGCACTCTATACAGTCTAATAGACCTATCTTTAGCGCTTCATCTACCATAAAGTTGTCAGAATAGCTTGCAATTTCTGTGGGAATAAGCCCTATGGGACAAACACTTGCACATCTCCCACATCTTATACAGGGGTAATTAACTACATTGTAAGTCTTATACTTTGGCAGAAAGACTATTCCGGAGGTTCCTTTCATTACAGGAAGCGAAAAATCAGTAATTTCAATCCCCATCATTGGCCCTCCAGCTATTACATAATCATAGTGCTGCGGCTTGCCAAATTCTTCAATAAGAAGCTCTACAGGCGTTCCAATTCTTACCTTGTAATTTCCGGAGGTTTCAAGCCCATGACCTGTATAAGTTATACCCCTCTCTATAAGAGGTTTGCCATAAACAATAGCTTCATATATAGCATATACTGTTGAAACATTCTCCACAATAACTCCAACATCCATAGGAAGACCGCCACTGGGTACTTCCCTTTTAAGTATAGCCTGAATGATTTGTTTTTCACCACCCTGAGGATATCTTGTTTTTAAAAGTTCAAGTTTTATATTACTTTCACCGGCAAGGTGTTCCTTAAAAAGATTATAAGCATCAAGCTTGTTTTCTTCTATTGCTATTATGGCTTTATCACATTGAATTATATGCATTATTATTTTTATTCCTTCAATAAGTTCGTTTGTTTTTTCAAGCATCATCCTGTGATCTATTGTAAGATAAGGTTCACATTCCGCACCATTTACTATAAGGTATTCTATTTTTTTACCCTCGGGGGGTGATAATTTTACATGTGTAGGAAAAGCCGCTCCTCCAAGACCAACAATGCCAGCATTTTTTACAGCATCAATAAACTCTTTTTTACTCCAGTTAGAATAATTTCTCTTTGATTCATACCAGTTTCTTATACTTCCCCCTGCTTCAATCTCAACGATATCAACATTTTTCTGTGTAAAGGTATTTCCTTTTTTGATTGAAATCACCTTACCGGAAACACTTGCATGAACATTGGCTGAAATAAAACCAACGGCTTCTCCTATCATATCTCCTTCAACGACTGTATCACCTTCTTTTACAAGAAGTTTTGCAGGTGCTCCTGTATGCTGAAGTAATGGTATTCTTACTAACCTAGGGTAATGGGTTTTCTCAATTGACTTTGCAGCAGAAAATTTTTCTTCTTCTAGAATGAGACCTCCCCTTTTGAAGGTCTTGACAGAAATTTTTTCTTTTGTTTGTTGCATAAGAATACTCCTTTTTTTTAAGAAAAATTGCCTGTTTTATGTTATAAGAAATTAAAAAAAATGTCAAAAGAAAATTGAAAAAAGCTTGACTTAAAAAAGATAAAAAATTACTATCTAATATATTGAAAAAAGGAGGAAAATTTAATGGGATTTTATATTGGAGTTGGAGTACTAGTTTTGTTTATACTTATGTCAATGCTCAAAGTGGTTACAGAATATGAAAGGCTTGTGGTTTTCAGACTTGGAAAGTTTCACAAGGTAAAAGGGCCCGGGCTTGTAATTATAATACCTGGAATTGATAAGTATGTAAGGGTAAGTTTAAGAACCGTTGCAATGGATGTTCCTCCTCAGGATGTAATTACGAAGGACAATGTTTCTGTAAATGTAAACGCAGTGGTATATTACAGAATTATTTATCCAGAGAAGGCTATAATAGAGGTAGAAAACTATGGTTTTGCCACTTCACAGATTGCCCAGACAACACTAAGAAGTGTTTTAGGTCAACTTGAGCTTGATGAGTTGCTTACAGAAAGGGAGAAAATAAATACAGAACTTCAGAAAATAATAGATGAAGCAACAGATCCATGGGGAATCAAGGTAATCAAAGTTGAAATGAAGGATGTAATATTACCAGAAGAAATGAAAAGGGCAATGGCAAGGCAGGCAGAGGCAGATAGAGAAAGGAGAGCAAAGATTATAGCTGCAGAGGGAGAACTTCAGGCCTCACAAAAATTGCTTGAAGCAGCAAAGAAGATGTCTGAAGATCCTCTAACAGTACAGCTCAGGTATCTCCAAACTTTAAGTGAAATTTCTACTGAAAATGCGACAACTATAGTTTTCCCTATTCCAATTGATTTGCTTGAAGCTTTTAAGAAAAAGTAAAGTTTTTTAAGTCTTAAGAATTGAAACTCTAATGCCGATTTATGTAGAAAACTACTTTAAAGGTTTTTATTATGATGGAAGGGTATAAAAATTATAAAGAAGTGGAGATTGAAACAGCAAGTGGATTAAAGCTTGTTGTTATGCTTTATGCCGGGGCAATAAAGTTTTTGAATATTGCAAAAGAAGCTATTTATCAGAAAAAACTTGATGTAGCAAATAATAATATCATCAAGGCACAGGATATAATTACTGAACTGATGATATCCCTGAACTTTGAAGCAGGGGATATAGCACACAATCTTTACAGCCTTTATATCTATATGAATAGAAGGTTGCTTGAGGCAAATATTGAGAAAAATGCAGAAATTATAAATGAAGTGATAAAGTTACTTACAATTTTAAAAGAAGCATGGGACGAGTTACTTAAGAATCAAAAAGAAATAAAACCTGAGGAGAAAACAAGTAGAGTTAATGTTTCAGGTTGAAATTTATTAAATTAAACATCGAGGTGATAAAATGCCTGAGGAAAAAATTGAATTACTTGATGATCTTCCGTTAGATATAGATATTGAAACCATTTCACTTGATAATCTTGGAGATAAAGAAATCTTAGAGGCAGAAGTTGAAGAAAACTTGGAATCTTCTTCCGTTAAGGTTGAGGAGTTTTCTAATATACAGGAAATTGAAGGAAATACTGAAAAGTCTGAGGAAGAAAAACCTCTCTCAGAAATTACCACAGAAAATCTAGATTTTCCTTCTTTAGAGCTTGAAAATATAGAAAAACTTTCTCCTTCGGCTGAAAAAGAAACTGTTGGGGTGCCAAAAGATTTTGAAGAAAATGCTGGCATTCTTACAGAGACTGAGAATATTGAAACAGAAAAAGAGCAGCTTAATGCTATAACAGATGTTGAAGAGGATTTTCAGCTTGAAATTGAGCCTGGTGAAATTGAAAAACCCGAAGAGAGTGCAGAAAATATTATTTTATCAGAAGCTGATCTTAATATCTCCCTCCCGGGGGAAAGTGGTGAAATAGAAATTGAAGATGTAAGTAAGGAAAGTGAGCAACAATTAGCTGAAAGTGATATAAACTTTGGTGTTGAAGGTATTGCAAACCTGGAGAGTATAGAAGAAATAAAAGAACCAGAACCACCTCTAACTGAATTAGCACCTCAAACAGAAAATGAAATTAAAGAACCTTATGAAAAACTCCAGACAGATGATATTATGATTTCTATTGACGGAAGTGAACTTGATAAATTAATATATGGTGAGGTGGGTCTTTCTTCATATGCTCAGGAATATTCTCGTAGTGAGGAAGTTTTAGAATCTCCGGTTGTTTCTGAAGTTTCAGAGATTGAAATTTCATCTGAACCAGAAGAAGTGAAAGCTCCCACAGTAGAGGAATCGGTTGAAATTTCAACACCATCTTTAGAACCTGAAACTTTAGAAGAAAAAGAAGAGGTAAAACTGGAAGAGATCCAGCTTGAGGAAATCTCTCCAGAGTCTCTTTCTATCTCCACCGGGGAAACAAATATTCCTATAGTTGAAGAAGAAAAGACTGAAGAGGTTTTAGCTTTAACACCCCAGGAAGAAAAGATAGAAGAGCTTGTTTCTCCAGAAGAAACTCTTGTTTTAGAAAAGGTGCCAAAGGCTGAAGAAAAGCCTGCGGAAGAGTTTAATTTTGACTTATCCGTAATTCCTGATGTTGCAGAGGTTGATGAAGATGAACCAATAGCGCTTTCTCTCGAAGAACTCAACAACATCGAGGTATCTGAAGAAAGTGCAATTCAGTATGAAACCCCTGTTGTAACAGAAGAACCCTCTCTTATAGAAAAGGAAGTAGAACCAGAACTTGAAGAGATAAAATTGGAAGAGGGTGAAAATATAGAGGTTTCTATAGAAGACCTTACTGAAAAATCACAGGAACTTATGAAAGAACCCTCTTCACTTGAAGTTTATGGAATAGAGGAACCAAAAGGAGAGGAGCTTGAGTTAACAGAGGTGGAAAAGATTTTTGAGGAACCTGTGGCAAAAGCATTCACTGAAACAGGGGAAGTGGCATTAGAAGAAAAGATTGATGTCTTAAGTCCCGAAACAAAAGAAGAACTCAAAGCAGTTTTAAAATACCTTGATAATTTACTTGAGGATCTTCCCCCTGAAAAGATAAAAGAATTTGCTAAATCAGAATATTATGACCTATACATAAAGATACTTGATAAACTTGGCATCTGACTTTTTCTCTCACAACAGGAGTTTAAATCAATGGGACTCAGAAGAAAGGCTCAAAAATACCTTGAGATGCTTATATCTGACAGACTCGATAAGCTTGAGATAATTTATGAAGGTCAGACTTTATCAAAGGAAGAACTTCTCGAAATAAAAGGTTTGATAGCCAAAAAAATATTTCAGGCAGAAAGGGAAAAAGACAAAAAAATAGAACTCCTTGAAAGAATCCTTTCTTACGGTAGAGTTTTCGAAAGTATTGAAAGCAAGGAGAAATTACTTTCCTTTTTATTCGCTGAGCTTTCAAGCTACTTTGGAGTGGAAAAAGCACTGTTTTTTGAGGTGGCCGATGGAACAAGCAGGATCACAAGGGCTATTGGGCTGGATGAAAGCTGTATTGGTAAAACCATTGAATGGAGCTTGCAGGAAAATCAATGCTTAAGCAAGGGGACTCCTGAATGCTTTGAAAATGAAATAACCTTTCGTGATATTGCATCTGATACTGAAAGCTACCTTCTTGTACCAGTAAAAATGAAAAACAATCTTTTGGGTGGAATGATTATATTTCGTGTAAAAGATGAAAAAATAAAATGTTTTTCATCTGAAGAAAGTGAAAAAATCTTTGAATGGATTGCAACTCAAATTGCCCCTTCTCTTTATATGTTTCTTAAGGCTTAGCAGGTAGTAAAAAATTTTTTTGATACTCTTGACTTTTTAAATTTTTTTGTGTAATATTAACTAAATAGTTAGTTTAACTAAACGGTTAGTAAATAAAAAATTTTAAAGAGGGTAATTTTATGAGTTCACAACCAAAAGAAAGAATACTTGAAGCAGCAGTGAAACTATTTGCCGAAAAGGGCTTCGATGCTACTTCTGTAGATGAAATTGCTAGACTTGCAGAAATAAACAAGGCAATGATTTACTACTACTTTTCAAGCAAGGATGAACTATTATCAAGCATTATAAGAAAGAGTATAAATGAGTTCACCTCAATTATTGAAGAAATAGACTTAATCAGGTTTGATAATCTTGAAGAGATGATAAAAGCCATTGTAAGAGAGGCTATAAACTACATAGATGGCTACAATATGGTGATCAAAATTTTTCAGAGGGAAAGTCTAAGCAAAAGTTCAAAATGGGGTACCAATATAATTGATACAGTCAGTATAGTTTTTGAAAGGGTTGAAAGTATATTAAGAAAGAAATTTGCAGCCTCTATAACTGTTGATATAAGTCTTGTAGAACAGATTATTTTCACAAACCTTGTGATTGGATACTTAAACATAAAAGATAAACTTTTATCAAATGAACTGACGGATGAAGAAGCAAAAGAACATATTAAAAATAGATATGTTGATAAGGTCTCACGAATGATATATTTACTTATCACAGATAAGGGGGAAAACAATGGATAAGTTCTTCAACTTCGTAGTTAAAAAGCCTTTTTTAACACTTCTGGGGGTAATAATTCTTCTGGTGGTTTTTTCGGCAGGGGTATTTAAAATCTACCTTGACAATGACCTTTTACACTGGTTTTCAAAGAAAAGTAAAATTGGTGCACTAAACTACTATGTAAACGAAAGGTTTGAAAGCAACAATCCAATCATTGTAATGTTTACACTTGAAGAGGATGTGCTTCGGATTTCTAATCTTATTCACATAAGAAGAATGTCGAAAGAAGGAAAAGAAATAGAAGGCATAGTAAATGTAATAAGCATTACAGAAGTTGATGATGTAAAAAGCACCTCAGGTGAAATGATTGTTGACAAATTATTTCCCGATAACTTTGAAGATATAAAGGATTTTGAAGGATTAAAAAAATATATCAAAAGCAAGGAAAGTTATAATGGTAGCTTGATTTCAAAGGATGGAAAATCAACAGTAATTATTTTACAGCCTTCGCCTGAAAAAAATGCCGATTATGTAGCTTTAAAAGTTAGAAAATTTATTGATAGCTACATCAAGGAGAATAACTTAAACTGGAAGGTTTACTACGGTGGAACACCAATGTTACTCAATTCTATAACTGACCTTGTAGTTAGAGATCTCAGGTTTCTTATCCCACTTGTTTCATTTGTGGTTTTTGCTGTTTTGTTTGTTTCATTCAGAAGTATTAAGGCTACATTACTTCCCCTGATTACTGTTCTTATAGGCACAGCCTGTGCAATGGGGGTAATGGGGTATTTAAAACTTCCCCTGACCACTTTCGGTGTTGCTATTCCTGTAATACTTATTGCCGTCGGAAATGCTTATGGAATCCATGTAATAAATGAATACCATGAGAAAAAGAAAAACAACCACGTAGATGTTGCACTTTTAAGTGTCTTAAAGCGAACATTTATTCCCATCCTTATGAGTGCACTTACTACATTTGGTGGATTTCTTTCCATTGCATTCGCAAATGAGATGCGCTCGGCAAGAGATTTTGGAATAATTTCAGCCTTTGGTGTAATTTTTTCACTTATTTTTACACTTACTTTTATTCCACCAGTTCTAAAGTTGTTTCCAAAAGGAAAAGTAAGCTTTGGAAAACTCACTGAAGAAAGTGAACATAACATCTTCAGCTGGTGGGCAAGATTTGTTTTTAAGTATAAGAAGTGGATTGTATTATTTTTTGCTGGAATTGCCGTAATTTCAGCTTATTTTCTGACAAAAATACAAATTAAGGTTGACTATCTTTCATATTTTGATAAAAAATCCGAAGTTGCAATTGTAACCGATCACATAAATAAAACATTTGATGGTTCATTTGAGCTGAAGTTATATACGAAAGGTAATGTGCTTGATTCTACATATCTTCGAACACTTCAAATCATAGAGGAAGAGTTAAGATTTATGGCTGGTGGAAAGACACGCCCCAGCTCCCCTGTTTCAATTTTTGCATCCTTAAACGAGGGAATCACAGAAATACCAATGATTCCTGAAAATGCATACGAAGTTGAAAATCTCTATTTCTTTATTGACGGAAATGAAAGTATAAAAAATATTCTCTCATCTGACAAAAATGAATGCCTGATTTCCTTCCTTCTTCCAAGTATGGAATCGTCAACAAGATATGAGCTTGTAAAAAAAGCAGAAAAGTTACTCAATGAGTATAAAAATGTTTCCATTATAGACAGAAAAGTTGCAAAAGAGAAAATATATTCTTTTGTATCAAAAATGATTTTAAATAGAATGCAGAGGGCATCCATAACAAATATTAGCTTAAAGGACATAGAAAACTTCCTTAGCAGTATTGAGTTCAAAGAAAGATTTAAAAATTATGAAGAAAAGTATAAGTATCTCTGTGAAGTTGCAAATAATTTCTACTCTACTTTTGGACTGAAAACCGCTGATATATCCAAAAGTGATCTGCTTTACGGACTTTCTCCACTTGTATGGGATACATTCATATATCCAGAAGGAAACACCTTAGTTTTTGAAAAAACAGGGGTTGCCGGGCTTATGAAGCTTTTTACAGATGTGGAACTGACTCTTCTGAAAAACCAGTTGATAAGCCTTATACTGATAGTCATAATTGTTGTTGTTCTCAACACAATCACATTTAAGTCACTTCTTGAGGGATTCATATCCCTTGTCCCTATTATTTTTACAGTTCTTGTCAATTTTGGAATAATGGGGCTTTTTAAAATAAATATGGATTTCATTACCATTACCATTGCTTCAATTGCAGTTGGGGCGGGAATAGATTATACAATACATTTTCTTTCAAGATATACACACGAAATCGAAAACGGGAAAAACTATGAAGAAGCATTCTATCACACATTTGTTACCACAGGAAAGGGTATCGTTTTTAATTCTCTTTCTGTGGGGCTGGGTTTTGCGGTGCTCAATTTCTCAGGAATACTACCACTGAGAAGCTTTGGAATACTTATGTTTGTAACAATGGTTGTCAGTGCTCTTGCCGCACTGACACTTTTACCGGCATTAATTATATATCTGAGAAGAGTGTTAAAATTTTATTAAAAGGAGGAGGATTGTATGAATAGACTTAATTTACTAATCTTACTTACACTTTTATGGGCAACTGCTTTTGGGCTTTCCGGTCAGGAGGTGCTTGATAAAGTGGAAGCTTCCCTTACAGGTTACAGCGATCAAAGTGCCACTGCAGAGGTAACACTGGGCAAGATTGATGGGGGTGTTGAAGAAACAAGAATTATGAAGCTATGGAGTGCTGGAAAAAACAGAAGGGTTGTAAAGTTTGCATCCCCACCGAATGTAAGGGATATTGGAATTTTAGTAAAATCATCTGATGAGATGTATATCTATCTTCCGGCATACAAAAAGGTAAGAAGAATACAGGGAAGTATGAAAGATCAAAATTTCCAGGGAACGGATTTTTCCTACAGGGAAATAGGTAGCTTTGAATATTCAGATAATTACGATAGCAGGGTTGTAAAAGAGGATGAAAAAAATATTACACTCGAACTCTCAAAGAAACCAAACTCAGATGCATTTTACACAAGAATTATTATGTATGTAGATAAGGAAAATTATTTGCCATTAAAACTTGAAATGTATGTAAAGGAAGAAGCCAGAAAAGTTCTTACGATACTGCAGAGAGAAAAGAAAGAAAAATACTGGATTCTTACTCATATCAGGATGGAGGATCTTTTAAAGAAGCATTATACAGAAATTAAGATGAAGGATGTAATATTTGATACGGGGCTTGAAAAGAAAGGTGTCTTTAGTGAAAGATTTTTAGAACAACCAGTGAAATAAACTTTAAGGAGGTTATATGCTTAGAAGATATTTTTTCTCCTTTATTCTGATTATCTTTGCTCTTTCAGCCATATTTGCAGGTGAAGTTTCTACAGGCCTTGAACTAAACTCATTTTTAGGTTTAAGCCTTACTAATGCAGATTTTATCTACAATAAAACAGATTTAAACCTGAAGGTAAAAAGTATACTCAGTGAAGAGATTTTCCTCTATGGTTGTCTGGGCACAAGTTATACGGGTATTTTCCAGGAAAACATTTCAACAAAAAACAATCTTGAAAATGCATCCTTTTTCTACCCTGTTGAATTCAGTGTCGATGAGGCATATATTTCCATAAAAAATTTTTTACTTTCAGGTCTTGACCTTCAGGCAGGAAAACAGAGAATAAGCTGGGGAAAAGCTGACAAAATAAATCCAACAGATGTATTGAATCCTGTTGACCTTTCAATGATCACAGATCTTGCAAAAAAAATTCCAACACTTGCATTGAATCTCAAGTATTACTTTCCGGGGCTTGAAGATACGGGAATTCAAGTTGTCGCACAACCATACAGCGGTCAGTCGGTTTTGCCAGTAACTTTTGTGGAAAAAAGACTTACAGACAAAATCAAAAAGAATGCAACAAATGTTTCAGCTCTTGAAATTGACGAAAACTGGAATGGTAGTGTAATAACACCGGCTTACAACATTACCAACGGACTTATCGGTGGAAAAATTTTTGGCAAAATTTATGGATTCGACCTTTCACTGAGTGCAACAAGAAGAATAAATGATATACCTTATGTAAAGGAAATTTATCTTTCAAACGAAGTTACAATAGATTATTCACATTTAGATAAAACAAATGCAGTAGTTAAAGACAAATATTACCTTTTAGACTACCATAAGGAAACCATCATTGGATTTGATATGGCAAAAGACTGGGGCATATTTTTAAGCTGGATAGAACTTTCAGTAACTTTTCCTGATGAGACAAAGACCAAAACATATACATTCTCAAGCAATATTATAAACAATCTTTCCATCCCTATTCCAGTTCCACCATACATTATAACTACAAACATCTCCACAAATACTTCTCTAACAGAAGAAAAAACAATTTTAAAGGATCCATACGTAAAGTTTGTGGCTGGTGTTGACAAAAACTTTGATGGCGGGTGGTATATAAACTTTCAGTATGCACATGGATTGTTTATGGAAAGGGGATATGAAGACGAAAGACTTCAGGACTACTTTGTGCTTAACCTTGAAAAAACATTTTTCGATGATAAGTTAAAATTCAGATTATATGGCATTGCTGATGTGGATAATATCGTGGAGAGATTCAAAGATAGCGACATTACAAAAAGTTTTATGGATAACAGTGCATTTATGGGGGCTTTTGAGGTATGCTACTCTCCGCTTATGGGTGTAAACTTAAAGCTTGGAGTGATGGGTATAGATGGCAATGGAGAAGCCACTCTGGCAATGTATAAAGATTATGATATGGTATACCTGGAGTTTTCTACAAGCTTTTAGGGAGATAATGTGGATGTTGCTGGCTTTTGCAAAGCCTGCAACATCCTTGCTGACGCAAGAGTCGTGCACTGATGGAAAGAAAGTGGTGCTGGCTTGCCAGCACCACCGCTACCGCTAAAAGCTGCCCCCGCTTGTGGGGTAAAGGCTTCGGTGATTTTTCTTCTGCTTTTTTTAAATCGGGCAAAACTATACCTCCTGCATACGGAAATTAAATCACAAAGCTAAATTTTGTAAGCCCAGCTTTAAAGTATAGAATTTAAAGTAAATCGCTGGGTACCCACTTACAAAATTTAGCTTTGCTCAAAAGTAAAAGCAACAATTTGCCCTCATCCAGACACCTCCTGTGTCTTAGGCAAGAGCAGGGAGAAAAAAGCAGAAGAAAAATCACCGAATCTTCTAAAGAAGTCATATAAGCGGGGACTAGCAGGGAGATAAAAATAAAAAAATTATTGAAAATTGTTAGTTTGATAACTTTATTTTCCAATACAAAATCTTGAAAATATTCTGTCCAAAATTGCATCGTCGGCAACCTTACCTGTCATTTCTTCAAAAGCCACTTTGGCCTTTCTCAAATCGCTTGCAATAAATTCTTCTGAAAGACCTCTTTTTAAGGACTCAATTGCCTTGCTTATACTTTCAATTACTTCCCTTAAAAGGTTTTCTTGACGCGCGTTTGTAATTAAAATATCTGTTTCAGGAGAATACCCGGTTGAAAAATAATACTTTTCTATTTCATCTTCTATCCTGGAAATATTTTCACACTTTATCGCAGAAATACAAAGAGGATTTTTACCAAAAATCTTTAATACATCCTCTGGAGTGGTCTGCACAGGAAGGTCGATTTTGTTCAAGACGATAAAAAAATCCCTCTCTTTTATTTTCTCAAAAATTTCCATATCACTTTTATCAACCTTTCTGCTTCCATCAAGAACAAAAGCTATAAGATTTGCCTCTTTAATAACCCTATCTGTCATTTCTATACCTTTTTTTTCGAGAATGTCACTGGATTCCCTTACCCCTGCTGTATCAAAAAGTCTTACACTTATACCACGAATAGATAGTTCATCGCATATCACATCCCTTGTGGTTCCTGGAATATCTGAAACAATTACCCTGTCCTCTCTAAGCAAGGCATTCATAATACTTGATTTCCCAGTATTTGGGGCTCCTACAAGGGCAACCTTAAGCCCGCTTACCGTTATCTTACCTGTCTTCGCAGTTGAAAGTAACTTCTCTACTTTTGATCTTAAATCAACAAGCCAGTCAAAAAGTGTTTTGGAAGGCAAAAATGTTTCTTCAATATCACTGTGGTCTATTGAAGCCTCCACAGAAGCCAGAATATCAAGTAACTTACTGTAAAGTTCATTTATTTTTTCTGATAATTTTCCCTCCATCTGTGAGATTGCAGCAAGATGTGCATACCTTGTGTGTGCTCTTATTAAATCATTTATTGCTTCAGCCTTAAGAAGGTCTATTCTCCCATTCAAATATGCCCTCTGAGTAAATTCTCCGGGTTTTGCAAGTCTTGCCCCCTTAGAAATTATAATGTCCAGTACATTTTTAAGTAAATATGGATTACCATGGCAAGAAATTTCAACAACATCTTCTCCAGTGTAAGAATGAGGGGCTTTAAAAAATGTTACGACGGCTTCGTCAATAACATTATTTTTGTCTATAATTTTGCCAATGCAAACCATGGGAAAAGTTTTTTGTTTTTGATTCTTAAACTTTTTTGATTGGAATATTTCTTCAATAATTTTAAATGTATTTTTACCGCTTATCCTTATCACTCCAATAGAACTTTCACCAACTGGCGTAGCAATTGCCACAATTGTATCATCCATTTAAATAAACCCTATAAAAAGCACAAATTAAAACGGTTATGGATTTAAGCACTCTGTTCAATTTTAATATAGTTTATAATCTCCTGTTCTATTATAGAAAATACATTCTGCACAGTCCAGTAAAGTACAAGACCTGATGGCATATTCCAGAAGATAAAAAGAAAGAATATGGGTAATAAGTAGGTATTTATCAACTGCTGTTCTTTTGCCGCTGGATTTCTCATACTCTGAATTTTCATCTGAAAGATCTGTACCACTGTCATAATCAGGGGTAGTAGATTAAATGAGGATGGTATAAAAGGTATATTTATATTTATCTTAAAAAGCGTATCCGGTAATGTAAGGTCTTTTATCCATAAGAATTGGGAGCCCTTTAATTCTACCGAACTTGAAAGAACCCTGTAAAGTACAAAAAATACAGGGAACTGTAAAAGAAGTGGTAAACAACCACCAAGAGGATTGACCTTCTCTTTTTTATACAGTTCAGCAACTTTTTGATTAAGAAGCTTTGGATCATCGCCATATTTCTCCTGAAGTTTTTTCAATTTTGGTTGAAGCATATTGGATTTTTTTATAGAAATTGCTGCCTGCACAGAAAGTGGTGAAAGCATTAATTTTATTACAAGAGCAAGAAGTATGATTGTCAAACCCCAACTTTTTACAAGCCCTGCAATAATATGCGCAATATAATACATGCCCCACTCGATAGGTTTCATAAACCAGTTGAAAGCTAAAGGCCATGCAAAGATTTTTCTGTATGTTTTATCAATTTTAGAAAGAATTCTTTCACTTTTCGGACCTATATAAAGAAAAGTCTTGAAAGAAACTTTTTCACCTGGTTTTAAAGTAATAGCTGGCAATTCAGTAGCCATAACTATTTCTGAATAGAGTTTTTTCTCATTCTCAAGCAAAAATTTTGAGGTGTAATTTGTAAATAGAGGATTTATAATTACTATAAAGTGATTGTTATAAACAGCCATCCAATCTGGAGAAAATATTTCTTCCAGGTGAGGCCTTTTCTTGAATAAACCACCCTTTAAAACCTTTTGAATTTTTTTATTGAAGTATTCAGCCTGTATAATATTTCCGGAATTCTGCTCTTCTTCTGAGTTAAAACCAAATGTGTAAGGAATAGAAAATGCCTTACCATCAAAGTTAAGTTCTAAATCTACTTTATCAGTATTTTCTAAGAAAACCTCAAGCTTAAGCTGATAGTCATCCAGAATTTCATAGCTCTTCCTTAAAATAAAACTTTTACCCTTGTAGTTTAGCTTTGTGGCAAGTACAATTTTTCTTTCTGTTTTTTCTTCGACATCATAAAAAGATCTAATAGAGTAAATTTTTTGAAGCTCTAAAGGGCCAAAAAAGAGATCTCCACTTTTAAATGGGTTGGTCTGCCAGTAAAGTTTAATCGGCTTTTTTGTCTGATTCCATTTTCCATTTATGTAAGTATCAACAATTCTACCCCCAAATGTATCTATGTCTATTGCCATATTTTCTGTTTGAATTCTGTTTGTCATGGCAATTACATTTGTCTTAAAGATAAAATCTTCTATTAAGAAAGATGACTTTTTTTCCTCTGCTACTTGCCCTGCCTGTTGTTTAACCTGAAGTGCTGGCTTTGGCAAAAAATAATAAGAAATCAGTATAAAAATTGAAGAAATAAGAAACGCTAAGAACAATCTTTTTTCAAAACTTTCATTCATTTTATTTCCCTCCAGATAGAAATTGAAAAACTTTCTGTCAACGAATTGCCTCCAGTGACAAAAAATAAGTTCACCTATATTTTAAATAATGCAGTGAAAAAAATCAAAAGTATTATTCCCATTTTATTGATAATGAGGGTTTTTCTTATTCTCCCTTAGGTAATGTGGCTGTTTTTGACAGAAGTTTAGTTTTTGGTGAGGTAAACGGCAAAGTGGAGATTGGGGGGTGTATAATGGGGCTATCCAGTTAGTTCAGTATAAGTTATCGTCTTAGCATTAACACAGGCAAAAAGTAACCTGTTGAATAACTCCTTCTCCCATAACCTCCTGTTGAACCTGTATGTATACTCATCAATATACCTCTGTAAATGCTTTCTACAGCCATTGTGATACGTCCCATTTAAATACGCCTTTAGGTTCTTCATTATTAAGCCTATCCACTTCTTTATAAATTTCTCCTCCTCCACACTAACATCATATCCTACCCTGCCAAGTATC
>Ga0078972_1002000_pt1 | contig 61811 bp, 50 predicted proteins | sample YelNatPaOPGAMG01_FD_67568 | JGI IMG/M metagenome (GOLD analysis project Ga0078972, IMG submission 67568) | Hot spring thermophilic microbial communities from Obsidian Pool, Yellowstone National Park, USA - OP-RAMG-01 (SPADES assembly) (version 2) | ecosystem: Environmental > Aquatic > Thermal... | reverse complement strand
AATGATCCAAGGCTGGCGCTCTCAGCCTTCCTGGAGCACAAACCGGATCTGGTGGTGCTGGACCTAATCATGCCCCATCTGGACGGCTACACGCTGGCGCGGCAGCTCCGCAGCCGGATCCCGGCAGGAACGTTCCTCCCAATCTTGGTCTTGACCGGCGACGGCTCCCGTGAGACGAAGCGCAAGCTTCTAGCGGCCGGCGCGGACGACTTCCTGACCAAGCCGTACGACACGCTTGAGATCCTATTGAGGATCCGGCGTTTGTTGGAGACTCGAACTCTTTACCTGCGGCTGGAAGCCCACAACCAGGCGCTGGACGAAATGGTCCGGCAGAGGACCCGGGAGTTAGAAGAGGCCCGCGACGAAATCCTGGAGCGTCTGGCTTTGGCCGCCGAGTACCGCGACGACAACACCGCCCGCCACACACAGCGCGTGGGCCTGTTGAGCGAGAAGCTGGCGCTGGCCTGCGGGCTTCCCGCGGAGGAGGCCAAGCTGATCGGCAAGGCGGCCATCCTGCACGATCTGGGCAAGGTGGGCGTGACCGACGCCGTCCTTCGCAAACCGGGCCAACTACGGCCCGAGGAGTTCGAGGCGATCAAGCCCCATACGGTGATTGGGGCCGGGATCCTGGCGGGCAGCCGCAGCCGCTTGCTCCAACTGGCGGAAGTGATTGCTCTTTACCATCACGAGCGGTGGGATGGCAAAGGGTACGCCGGTCTCACCGGCGAGGCGATTCCGCTTGCGGCCCGGATTGTGGCCCTGGCGGACGCGTTTGACGCGATGACGCATCCGCGGCCCTACCGGGCGGCCGGCACTTTGGAAGACGCCGTTCAAGAATGCAAGGCCCAAAGCGGGAAGCAGTTCGATCCTGCCGTGGTTGAAGCGCTCCTCGAGCTGCACGCGCGGGGCGAGCTTGCGGGGTTGGAGGAGTAGCGCGCGAATCCAAGATCACCCAGCGGCCAGGTTTAGATCGCCGGCCTATTCCAGATTGCGTGAGGGCGGCTGGAGGACTTCCCTCAGCATGGCCGCCAGATCCGCGGTTCGGAATGGCTTCTGAAGAAACGGCGTATCGGGCGCCAGCACTCCGTGATGCGCGATGATGTTTTCGGCATAGCCGGACATGAAGACGGCCTTCAACCCGGGTTTGGCCTTCCGCATGGCTTCCACCATGGCCTTGCCGTTCATTCCGGGCATCACCACGTCGGTAAGGACGAGATCCGGGACCAGCTTTCCACTTTCGACGAGCGCCAGGGCTTCGGCGGGGCTGCTCGCGGATTCTGCCCGGTAGCCGAGCCGGCGCAGCATCTCGCAGGCCAGCTTGCTGAGCGCCGGTTCGTCTTCCACGACCAGGATCAGCTCACCCCGGCCTGGCAATACGGCTTCCTTTTTTCTCGGTCTTGATGGCGCCGCCAGCGCAGCGGTACGCGGCAAGTAGACCTTGAACGTGGTTCCTTTGCCCAGTTCGGAGTAAACGCTAATGTGCCCGCCCGATTGCTTCACAATCCCGTGCACGGTCGCCAGGCCCAAGCCGCTGCCCTGACCCTTCGTCGTGAAGAACGGTTCGAAAATCTTCGCAAGCGTCTCCGCGCTCATGCCGCAGCCGTTGTCGCTCACCGTGAACTGCACGTATTCGCCCGGCTTTACGTCCTCCCGGCTCTTTGCGTAAAGCTCGTCGAGCGTGACGTTGGCCGTCTCGATCACCAGCTTGCCCCCCTGGGCCATGGCGTCCCTCGCATTGGCCACCAGGTTGAGAATGACTTGCTGGATTTGTCCCGGATCCGCATGAACGCGCCACAAATCGCGCGCCAAGCACAACTCCAATTCGACATCCTCCCCGATCAGGCGTCTCAACAGATCCTCCTGATCCGCGAGCAGCCGGTTCAGGTCCAAGACCTGCGGTTGGAGCATCTGTTTGCGGCCAACGGCCAGGAGCTGCTGTACGAGATCCGAGGAATGCTGGCTGGCTTTGAGGATGTTTTCCACGCACTCACGAAGCGGATTCGGCGGAGGGAGCATTTCCAGCATCATTTCCGCGTATCCGCGGATGATCGCCAGCATGTTGTTGAAGTCGTGCGCCACGCCGCCAGCCAGGCGGCCGACGGCCTCCATCTTCTGGGCTTGAAGATATTGCGCTTCCAGCCGCTTGTACTCGGTCCGGTCTTCGGCAACCTCGACCACACTCACCACGCGGCCCGCTTCCTTCACGGGGAACGTCCGGACTTCCACGAGCCTGCCGCCCGCCAGAGAAAAGGTCTCGCGTTGAGAGTCCCCTGTCTGAAAGGTCCTCAGGGTTGGGCAGGAATCGCAAGGCTGTTCCAAATGGTGCAGGACGCGGTAGCAGTGCTGACCGAGCATGGCGTCTTGCTCCTGGCCCGCCCATTGGGCGGCCGTGCGGTTCGCCCACAGCACCTGCAAATCGCCAGAGACCAGAATCAGACCATCCTGGATCGCGTCCACAAGCGCCGAAAACTGCGTGGAAAGTTTCCGGTGCGCCTGCTCCACGCGGCGGGCTTCGGTGACGTCTTCATAGAGGATCTGAAAGTGCTGTTCCCCGTCCCAGAGGATGGGACGCCGGTAAACCTTGAGCGTGCGAAGCTGGCCGTCCCTGCGGAGGATTTCGATCTCATACTCGGAGGGGCCGGGGTCTCCCTGGAGCCTGCGTTGCTGCCGCGCCGAGTATTCTTCGTATGTCTTCGGGGTGTAGAGGTTCACGGGGGGAACCGCTTCCAGCTCCTTCAAGCTGCTGTACCCGAACAGCTCCAAGTAACGCGGATTCGCGTAAAACGTACGATCATCGAGCGAGGCGATGCGGACGCCGATGGGGGATTCATCTAAAGATCGCCGGAAGTTCTCTTGCGCCTGGGTCAGCTCAAGATGAAGGCTCACAGATTCTGTGATGTCGTTCATCCTGTGCACCAGGCCGCTTAGTTGTCCGGAAGGCTCCACAATGGGATCCACGCTCACTTCGAAATAGCGCCCTTTGACATAGATCTGGCAGGTATCCGGCGTCAAGGTTTCCTTAACCCGCAGTCCCGGACACCCCCGAATCGGACCAGTTGAGCCATGGACAAGCTCCCAGCAGCGCCGTCCAACCAACTCCGCCGCGGAGCAACCGCACAATTGTTCCGTCGCCGAGTTCGCCTGGAGAATTCCGAATTCGGAATCTGAGATCCAAATAGGGTCGCGGACCGAATCGAATGTCTGCTTCCAACGCTCTCCGAGGCGGACGATGGCCTCTTCCTTCCAGCGGAGTTCGGTGACGTCGACGATTGTGATGACGCTCTGGCGCGTGCCGGGGATCAGACGGGCATGGACCATGGCATCCCGAGCCTGCCCGGCTTTGTTGAACATCTTCGCGACGTAGCAGGATGGCGCTTTTCCCGGATCCTCCCGCCGGAGCTTGTGGTAGGCGAGCATCATGTCAAGGCTTTCCGGAGCGACGTACCTGGTCCACTTGGTTCCCGCAAGCTCGTCCGGGCTGTACCCAGTTACACGCAAACATTCCTGATTGGCCCGGAGAATTGTGCCGTCCTCCCCAACGAGAATGGTGGCGGTTCCCGTGGTTTCAAACAGGACTTGGTGCTTGGCCTCGCACTCCCGGGCGAACTGTTCACTTCGGCGCCGGATGCCCAACAGCGTTTTGAGCTTCGTATTCAGTTCTGACTCGTTGACCGGGGCGCGCAAACAATCGTCGTAGCCGCTCTCCAGCCAAGGGTCGATCTGGTCCTCCCGGCCGAGAAGCACGACAACAGGCAGGAACAGGTCTGATTGGGACTTTTGAGCCAGAACCTGCGTGCCTATCCGAGCGGCGCAAGCAGCGTCGAGCAGAAAGAGATCCGGCTGCGGTCCTGTTTCCTCGTCAGCGGACACTACTTCGTATTCCAGAGCAGCCATCATGCTCGAGATACGGTTGCGCAAACCGGCATCCAGCAGGCACAGGCCTACCCTTGCATTCGGCATGTTCGTTCACCTTATGAAACTGACTTTTGAACGACGCTGTGTGAATCTTACCGCAGCCGGAGGACATAGGGACAGAGCGAGGATATATTGGCGGCAGGTTTTTTATTGACTTCATCCCTCATTACATGGTAAAAGAAGTTGGGCTCCAACCCGGCTTCAGTAGTACTAGGACCATTCAAGGTACTATGAAAGGGGAGATCCAGCGGGAGCGAAGCGCCACGCACAGCGCATCCCTCGCCAGCGCGGCGGGCATGCTTCCGGTCTCTCCTTTTGCTGTCGCGCTGTTGGCGATGACAGCGCTTACCTCGTTGGGCCTCAGTATCTCCCTCCTGTTGTTTGCCCACTCCGGAGAATTGGCGGAGACGGGCTGGCGCGCGGCCATGTCCGCAATGTGCAACGGCAAAGCGGCGGGCATTACGGCTTGGTACACGGAGCGGGAGGCGGATCTGTACGAGATCCGGGCCTCTTTTGAAAGTCTGAAGGATTTCCTCGATGGCCCGGCAGGCGGCAGCCGTCAAGAGCGCGGCCGAAAGGTGCTCAAGGCCATGCGCGAAGTGCGGCGGGGCTTCGATTGCACCGCATTGGCCATCCTGGACCGTGACGGCAAGGTGTTGCTGGCGGAGCCAGGCGGCAGCGTCCCTTCACCGGAGGCGCTGCGGTCCTATACCGGCGAGGCGCTGCGGAGGCGCTCTGTGGTCTTGCAAGAGGCGCAACTGGATGCATCCGGGAGGTTGCTTCAGGGATTCTTCCTGCCCTTTGCGGAACAACCGCGGAGCGCCAACGATGTGGTGCTGGGGATGTGGACGGACGCGGCGCCGCTTTTGAGCGGCATGCTGCAACCTCCGGAAGGGGTGATTCCCGGCTTCGAGAACGTGTTGTCGTCCGCCGGAGACAGGGAGCTGCATCTGGTGCGGAGCGGCAGAGCAGGACCGGGAGCAGTCAAGCTAGAAGTGCGGGCCCGGCCCGAGCCCCGGAGGCTGGTGGCAACGGGACGAGGCAGGATCGTCCGTGTCCGCACCCTGGATAGGTATGAAGTGGCGGCACGAGCCGAGGGAACACCTTGGACGCTGAAGGTGAGAGCCGAGCCGGCGGCACTCCTGAGCCCAGTCTGGCTCAACTCCCTCCGGACCGGATGGACGCTCGCGGCTTTGCTGGTTCTGCTGGGATTCGGAGCATATGCATTCTGGCGGCACAGGGAGCTTCGACTGAGTCTGGAGCTGGCGGCGGCCGAGCTGGAACGCCGGAAACTCCGGGAGCATTACGAATCGATCGTCCGGCAGACTCACGACATCCTTTGGTGGGCGGACACGCAGGGCAGAATCCTGGATTGCAACGACCGGGCCCTGGAGGTATACGGCTACAGCCGCGAGGAGCTTCGGGAGATGCGGCTGCCGGATCTGCGCCCACCGGAGGAGCGCGAGGCCTCGGAGGAGACCGTCCGGCGCATCAAAGACGCTGGAGAACTGGTGTTCACGGCGACCCATCGGAAGAAGAACGGGGAGACGTTCCCCGTCGAGATCTGCGCGCGGCTGATCCGCTCCGAAGGGGAAGAGTTGATCCTCGGAACCGTGCGCGATCTGAGCGAACAGGCGCGGGCTGAACGTTCCCTCAAGGAAAGCGAGGACCGGCTGCGGGCAGCCTTGCGGCATGCCTCGGTCATCCTGGCCCGGCAGGATGCGGACCTGCGCTACAGCTGGTGCTATGGGAAGCGCCCGGCGGATTGCCCCGGGGAAGTGGCCGGCCGGTGCGATGAGGATTTCTTCGGCCCTAGAGAAGCGGCGAGGCTGAAGGAAATCAAGATCGGCGTGCTGGCGACGGGAAACGGGGCCCGCACGGAAGTGTTGCGCCGCGGGCGCTCCGGCGATACTTGGTTCGATCTGATTATTGAACCCGAACGGGACGCCTCCGGCCGCATCATTGGCCTGATCAACATCCTGCTCGACATCACCGAGCGGAAGCTCGCCCAAGAGCTTCTGGACAGCTCGGAGCGCAAGTACCGCCGGCTGGTGGAGCAGATTCCGGGAGCGGTTTACGCCCGATCACTGAGCCGGGGGTTTCCTTGGACATACATTAGTCCCCAAGCCGAGAAGTTGCTTGGCTTCACGCCTTTTGAATGGACGCGAACACCGGGGCTGCCGGAGAGGCAAATCCATTCCGAGGATCTGGCCAAAGTTCAGAAGGCCTTAGAATCGTGTCTGGAGGAGAACAAGCCCGTCACGCTGGAGTATCGGATATGGCGCCGCGACGGGCGGCTTCTGTGGTTCCGGGACCATCTTTTCCTGGCTACGCGCGAGGACGGCTCCGCATCCCACGTTCAAGGCTTGCTGCTGGACATCACGGAAACCCGGCGGGCCGAAGAGCAGGTGCAGAAGTTATCGAGCGTGATCGAGCACAGCCCGTTGTCGGTCGTCATGACGGACGCTTCCGGGCTCGTGGAGTACGCCAATGCGGAGTTCTACCGCACCAACCGGTTGACGGCCGCGCAGACGCTGGGACGCCCGATTTTGGAGCTGAAGCCCGAGTATGCCTATCTGATCGGGCAAGGCGACATCCCGCGGCAAGTCCTGGCGGGAGGCGTCGTGCAAGGCGAGGTCCCGGCGCAGAAGAACGGGGGCTCTGCCCGCTGGGAGCGGGTGACGATCGCCGGAACCCGCGGGGAGGGTCCGGGCGCGCGGAGCCTGGTCGTGGTCGGCCAGGACGTGACGGAGACCCGCCAGTATATCGAAGAGGTGCGGCAGCTTCAGAAGATGGAGGCCGTGGGACGGCTGGCCGGGGGCATCGCGCACGATTTCAACAACCTGCTGACCATCCTGCGAGGATACAGCGAGCTGCTGCTCGATGAGATTTCTGAAAGCAGTCCGCACCGCGGCCCGGTGGAGGAGATTTATCGGGCCACCGGCCGCGCCAGCCAGTTGGTCCGCCAGCTTCTGGCATTCAGCCGGCGACAGGCGCCGAAAGGCGAGATCCTGGACCTGAACACCGTGATCCGTTCGGCCAGCTCGATGCTGGCGCGGCTGCTCGGGGAAGAGGTTCAAATCGAGACGGCTTTGGATCCGAATCTGCGCCCGGTGCGAGCCGAAGAGGGGCAAATCGAACAGGTGCTGATGAATCTGGCCCTAAACGCGCGCGACGCCATGCCCGGGGGAGGCAAGCTGTGGATCCGGACCCGGAACGTGCGTATCCCGGACGGCATCGAGGGCGCCGCGCCGGCGGCGGTGATGCCGGCAGGGGAATATGTGCAGATGGTGGTTGAGGACAGCGGGGCCGGAATCCCCCAGGAAATTCTGCCTCACATTTTCGAGCCTTTCTTTACGACCAAGGAAGCCGGCAAAGGGACCGGCCTGGGGTTGTCCGTGGTGTACGGCATCGTGAAGCAGAGTGGAGGGCACATCCGCGCGGAGAGTCCGGCAGGCCGGGGCGCGGTGTTTACGATCTGGCTGCCGGCGGCGGAGCTGGAATGGGCCATGGGCGCAGCGGAGGGCGATGCGGGAGAGGCCGCGGCCCTTACTGGGCGTAAATAAATAACACCTTATTTATCAATCTGTTACGAAGAGATCTTGTCACTCCTCGCGGGAGTGTGCTAATAATAGCTAGGGGAGTCCGGCGCGCGGCCGGGTCCCATTGTCATTCACCTAAATCGGAAATGGAGGTTGTGGTCGATGAAGATTCGTCCGCTGCATGACCGTGTGGTGGTCAAGCGCATTGAAGAGCAGGAGACCGTACAGGGGGGCATCATCATCCCCGACACCGCGAAGGAGAAACCGCAGGAAGGCGAAGTTCTCGCCGTCGGCCAAGGCAAACGAACCGAGGATGGGAAGCTGATCCCGCTGGATGTGAAGGTGGGCGACCGGGTTCTGTTTGGGAAGTATGCCGGCAGCGAGATCAAGCTGGAAGGAGAAGAGGTGTTGATCATGCGTGAGGACGAGATCCTCGGCGTGATCGAGAACTCCAAGAAGTAGGCGAAAGGTTTTCAAGGAGGAGGATAGTTCATGGCAGCAAAGCAGATTGTATACAGCGAGAACTCCCGGCAGGCGATTCTGCGCGGAGTGAACCAGCTTGCGGACGCCGTGAAGGTGACGCTGGGCCCGAAGGGACGCAACGTGGTTCTGGAGAAGAAGTTCGGCGGTCCGACGATCACCAAGGACGGCGTGACCGTGGCCAAAGAGATTGAGTTGAAGGACCCACTGGAGAACATGGGCGCGCAGATGGTGCGCGAGGTGGCGTCGAAGACTTCCGACGTGGCCGGCGACGGCACGACGACGGCGACCATTCTGGCCCAGTCGATCTTCCGCGAAGGCGTTAAGAGCGTGGCCGCCGGCGCCAACCCGATGGCCCTGAAGCGGGGCATCGAGAAGGCGGTCGAGGTGGTGGTGGAAGAGCTTAAGAAGTTCAGCAAGCCGATCAGCGGAGAGGCGATCGCCCAGGTGGGCACGATCAGCGCGAACGGCGACACCACGATTGGCGCGCGCATCGCCGAGGCCATGAAGAAGGTGGGCAAGGATGGCGTCATCACCGTCGAGGAGTCCAAGACGATGGAGACGACCACCGAGATGGTCGAAGGCATGCAGTTCGACCGCGGCTACCTGTCTCCGTACTTCATCACCGATCCGGAGCGGATGGAGTGCGTGCTGGAGGAGCCCTACATTCTCATCCATGAGAAGAAGATCAGCAACATGAAGGACCTGCTGCCGTTGCTGGAGCAGATTGCGCGCAGCGGGCGGCCGTTGCTGGTGATCGCCGAGGAGGTGGACGGCGAGGCTCTGGCGACCCTGGTGGTGAACAAGCTGCGGGGCACGCTGAATGCCTGCGCGGTGAAGGCCCCGGGCTTCGGCGACCGGCGCAAGGCCATGCTGGAGGACATCGCGATCCTGACCGGCGGCAAGGCCATCATGGAGGAGACCGGCATTAAGCTGGAGGGCGTGCGGCTGGAGGATCTGGGCCGGGCCAAGCGCGTGGTGGTGGACAAGGACAACACCACGATCGTGGAGGGGGCCGGCAGCGAGAAGGCCATCGAGGGCCGCATCAAGCAGTTGCGCGCTCAGATCGAAGAGACCACCAGCGACTATGACCGCGAGAAGCTGCAAGAGCGGCTGGCGAAGCTGGCCGGCGGCGTGGCGGTGATCAAGGTCGGCGCGGCCACCGAGACCGAGATGAAGGAGAAGAAGGCTCGCGTGGAGGACGCGCTGCACGCCACTCGGGCGGCGGTGGAGGAAGGCATCGTTCCGGGCGGCGGCGTGGCGTTGCTGCGCGCGGCCGCTGCTTTGGAGAAGCTGAAGCTGGGCGGCGACGAGCAGATCGGCGTGGACATCGTGAAGCGCGCCTGCGAGGAACCGCTGCGGCAGATCGCGCAGAACGCCGGCTTCGAGGGCGCGGTGGTGGTCGAGAAGGTCCGCGCCAATGACAACATCAACTTCGGCTTCAACGCCGAGACCGGCGTATTCGAGGACCTGGTGGCGGCCGGCGTCATCGATCCCACCAAGGTGGCCCGCACCGCGCTCCAGAATGCTTCTTCGATCGCATCGCTGATGCTGACCACCGAAGCTCTGGTGTGCGAGATTCCTGAGAAGAAGAAGGAGCCCATGCCCGGCGGTCACGGCGACATGGACTACTAATCTCCGCAACTCTCTCCTGTGGGGCCGGGTTGTCCGGCCCCTTTTTCTTTTTGTGTGTTTCGGACCGACGGGCGGCGTCACGCAAAGAGTTCCTCACGAGCGGGGCGCACAACGGGAGAGGGTAGAGGCTCAGAAGCCAACCACCGGCACAGGGAGCAAGCCTGGAGGGTTGCTCCACGGGGGGCGGCGGCGTGAGGTGGAGCGCGCAGTCTTGCGGGCCGGATGGCGTTTGAGAGCGAGGTAGTGCTGAGGTGTGTGCTGACCTGCCGGCGCGACCGCCGGCATGGCAAGCCTGGCGGCTTGCTCCACTTGGGGCGCTGAGCGGGCGGCCAGCGGACAGATCACCTGCTAACGGCAAGCGGCCGGTGCAGGCTCGCCAGTACACCGCGCTGCGGTATACTCGCACCCGATGACTTCCAGGCTGCGGTGGACGATTGTCGGGCTGTTGTGCGCGGGCATGATGATCGCGTACTTCGACCGGGTAAACCTTTCGGTGGCGATCGCGGATCACCAGTTCAAGAGCGACTTTGAGCTCAGCGACCGGGACCGGGGGCTGCTGAACTCAGCGTTCTTCTGGTCCTATATGCTGTTGCAAATCCCGGCCGGTTGGGTGGTGGACCGCTATGGAACCCGGATGCCTTACGCGCTCGGCTTCTTGATGTGGAGCGTGGTGTCCGCGGCATCGGCTTTCGCCAACTCGATCCGGCAACTGTTCGCGCTGCGGCTGCTGTTGGGGGTGGGCGAGTCGGTCATCACGCCGGCGGGCATGCGCTGGATGCGGTTCCATTGCGCCGAACAGCAGCGCGGGCTGGCCGTGGGCCTGTACATGGCGGCGGCGAAGTTCGGCCCGGCGCTGGGGACGCCGCTGGCGGCCTGGCTCATTCACCTTTACGGCTGGCGGCCGATGTTTCTCATCCTGGGGCTGGGCTGTTTGCTCTGGCTGATTCCGTGGCTGGCGCTGGTGAAGGAAGATGCGTCCGCGCCGAGCCGCGCAGAAGCCAAGGCCGAAAAGCCGGCGGGGCCGAGCCTGGGACGTTTGCTGCTCAGCCCGGTGATCTTCGGCACGGTCATCGGGACTTTCTGCTACATGTACTTCGTGTATTTCTGCATGACCTGGCTGCCGGCCTACTTGGTGGAGGCGCGCGGGCTGTCGCTGACTTCTTCGGGCGCCTACACGGCGTTCACGTTTTCCGGCATGGCGGTGGTGGCGATCGCCGCCGGCTGGCTGGCCGACCGGATGATTCAGCGGGGCGGCAACCCCGTGCGGGTCCGGAAAGGCTTCGTGATCGCAGGCTTCCTGCTGGCCGGCACGGAGGTCATTGGGGCAGTCTCGGAGAGCTCCTCGGTGGCGCTGTTCTTTGCCATCTTCTCGCTAAGCGGGCTGGGGCTGGTCACGGCCAACTACTGGGCTTTGACTCAGACGCTGATGCCGGGGGCGGCGGTGGGGCGGATTGTCGGCGTGCAGAACTGCGCGGCGAATCTGCCGGGGATCGTGGCCCCGCTGCTGACCGGGTGGCTGAAGGAGACTACCGGGAGCTACGAGGCGCCGATGCACGCCATCTGGATTTTTCTGCTGCTGGGCGTGGCGGCGTACCTGTTTCTGGTGCGCGAAAAGTACGTGCCGCGCTGAACCCCTTTCGGGGCGGCGCCCTCAGATGTATTTGCCGCCGAAAACCTTGGCCACCTTCTCCTGAAGCTGTTTGACCGATTCCGCCATGTGGCGGGGGCAGACCAGAGTGGCGTCGGCGGTGTGGACGACGATCAGATCCTGACAGCCGAGCACGGCGATCAGGTGGGCGGGGTCTTCGGAGACAAGCAGATTGCCTTCGGAGCGGTCCGCCAGATGGGTTTCGGCGGCGATGGCGTTGCCGGAGGCGTCGGTGGGGCGGGTGAGAGCGAACGTGGCCCAGGAACCCACGTCCAGCCAGCGCAGCGGCATGGGGATGGCGGCGACCTGAACCGCGGAGTCGCGCGAGGCAGGCTCCATGACCGCGTAGTCCACGCTGATTTTGGGCAACCGCGGATAGACCTCGCACAGAACTTCGTCGCGGCCGGGCTGGTCCCAGTGGCCGGCCAGGCGCATGAGGCCCTCATAGTTGGGCGGGCAGAAGCGGCGGATGCAGTCGAGCAGGGTCGAGGCGCGCCAGACGAACATGCCGCTGTTCCAGAGGTAGCGCTGCGGCCCGGCTTCGAAATACTGGCGGGCCAGCTCGGCGTCCGGCTTCTCTTTGAACTGCTCGACGCGGCGGGCTCCGGCGGCGAGGGGCTCGCCCAGTTGCAAGTAGCCGTAGCCGGTGGAGGCGAAGGTGGGTTCGATGCCAAAGGTGACCAGCGTCTGGGGCGAGTCTTCCACGAGGGCGTAGCCGCGGGAGACGATCTCGCGGAACTGGTCCGCAGGCTCGATCAGATGATCCGCGGTGAAGACTCCGATGACGGCGTCCGGATCCTGAAGCGCCAGAACCGCGGCGCAGAAGCCGACCGCATTCAGCGTGTCCCGCCCTTCGGGTTCGCCGAGGAAACAGGCGCGGGGGAGTTGCGGCAGCGCCTCCAGAATCGCGTCGCGGTGGCAGAGCCCGGCGCAGACGATTCGCCGCTCGGCCGGGATCAGGCCTTCCAAACGCTCCAGGGCGAGTTCAAGCAGACTCTTGTTGCCGAACAGCGGCAGAAGTTGTTTGGGCCGGGACTTGCGGCTCACGGGCCAAAGGCGGACGCCGGAGCCGCCGGCCAGGATCAGGGCATATCGCATGGCAGAGTGCGCCCCGGCGCGGAGGCCGGGCGGGTCATCCCTTCCTTAGAAGATGCACCTTCAAGCGTAGGATCTGCCGGACCGAGGGCGCAAGGGGACGGCGGGCCTGACGTGGACGGTCCCGGACGAGAGTTTCAGCCCTACGGATAGCAAGAGGCCGTTAACCAAAAGCAACGTTTACAGGAACGCCGCGTGAAAGCAGAATAGAAACCGCGGGCAGTCTCCGTGGGGCTGCCCCGGCGGCTTGTTATGAGCGAAAAGAAAAAGAGTCTGTTGTCCGCCGCAGGCGTGGCGCTGGCGGTGGCGGCTCTGGCGCTGATTCCCTTGGCGGCGTTTCTGGTCTACCGGACCGTGGCGGTGAAGCCGGGAGTCCGGGAAGATCCGGCCGAGGCGGCGAGCATTGAACAAAGCGCTGCGGCGAAGCCGCCGCATGTCTTCGGCGGTGAAGAGGAGACTGAGGAACCGCCCCGGCCCCGGCTGAAGACGCAGGCGGTCCTGCCAGCATCACCGCCGCCCCAGCTGCGGACCACCCCAACTGTGCCTTTGCGAAGCGTAAACACTGCGCCTGAGAGCGTCGCGCCGGGCATGGAAAAGGCGAAGCTGATCGCCTCCTACGGCAAACCACAGATGATCACCTACGGCATCGAGAAAGGCCAGCCGGTGGAGACCTACCACTATCTGAAGCGGGAGACGGGGACCGAGATGATTGTGCGCCTGCGCGGCGGCAAAGTTGTCTCCGTTGGGACGACGGTGTATTAAGAGTCCACGGGCAGGGTTGCGCGCTCCGGCGGAGAGGGTCACCGCTGGTCATCTCATGAGCGAGCGCAAGCCAGAGGCCTGCGCTGCTTACTGCGCCGGGATGAAGCGGAAATTCGCACAGCGGTCGAAGGCCTGGTTTCTCCCTGCCACAGTTAGGGGATTCATAGTGATATGGCACCGGGTTTTGTCCAGGGGCGGGGTCAGCTCGCATACGAACAGCCATCGCATGGTTGTGCAGGAGCCTTCCAAGAGGTTGATCAGAGCATCCCGGGCTTTCACATCCTGGATCCCCCACTCGAACAGGATGTACGGCCTTTCACGGCCGGTTGGGGCCTTTGGGAGCCGGTAACCGTTGGCGCCAAAGTACCCGTCAAAGCTAGACGGGCCATTGATCACCAGGGGCCTGCCAGTCGAGACAGACACCGCGTCGCAAATGGCCTTGAGGTGCTCGGACGCAGTTCTCTGCGCAACGGGCACGCTCACCCGCGTGTCAAGCAAGTTCGTAGCGGGAACATAGCGGCCCGTCTCATCCGGAACTTCCACTGGGACGATGTGAAACCCCAGCTTCGACTCCAAGACGCCGTAGCGCGGAAAACCAGGGTTTTGGCGGTTGTAGGCGGCCACGACCTTTGATACCAGCTCAAGGTTGAGCACCGGCGCCGGCTTTGAGGTCAACTCACCGGTCAGTTCTTCCGGCAGCACCAGGGCGTGCTCCTTGGCACGGAAAATCTCCCTCCCGTCCTTCATGTGTCCCAAAAGGTCCAGTGTTTCGCGCCAAAGCCAAGTCGTCGGCCCCTCGTAAGTAACAACCCTGGCGTACCTGCTTTGAAGCAATTCGGCCGCGCGCCACAATGGATAATACCAAGTGATGGTATTTGTTTCCGATGGAGTCTGTGCCCTGGCAAGCAGCCCTCCTGCAATTACCGACACGAGGGCAATTCCGCAGACCCCTAACCCCACATCTCTAAGACGACGTCTCCGCACCATTGTTCACCTCCCTATCATGCCCCAAGTCTCCCAACGCGTCCTCCCGCACCCACGCCGCCGGGGGCCCTGCTTACATTATCCCTAGTCCGGACCAAGGTTGTAATACTGCGTTACTCCGCCCCTGGTCGTACTCGCGCGAACGCCATCCAGGAACATTCCGATCATGCTCGTGGAGTACGATGCGCCAGCCCCGAAAGGCGTGAGGCCATAGTACATGGTTTGAGTGGCGGACCATCCGCAGGGGCTAATCGTGTTTAACTTTATCAGGTCCGTGAACGTCTCTACCCATTCGCGGTCTGTGCCGATGGAGTCCGGCCCGTAGGTTGCCCCTGATACCACCCAGGAGCTGTCCTTAGGGTCGGGCCAAGTCCCGTATCCTGGCGCCTGCGCCGCACACGTATCCGTAATGTTCGTCAAACGCTCCCAAACCCAGTGGCCGTCGTAGAAAACGCTTAACGGGTAAAGGGTTGCATAGAAGCGTCCCAGTAATGGATTCCCGCCGTCCCATCCCGCACCCTGAGTGGTTTCTCCCATAGGCTGCGGGTCGGGAGCCACATAAATCCCGGCTAAACTGTCACCTAGGTAAATCCACCACGTGTACCACTCATACCAAGCGTACCAGTGATCCCCTACTATCCAATATGTCTGGTTGAACTGGCTGCCTGGAACCAGAACCCAGGACACGTCGGCGCTGGCCCAGCCATCCCACCACCAATCTTCGTCGTAGTTCGTGTCGAGAATCCGGTAGTCGGGATCGTACAGAGTTGATCGCACTGCGACAGGCCAATCGCGGCCTAAGGTGAAGGTGCGCGAGTAACCGTAGACTTGATATGTGTAAACATCATAGAAGGCTTGAGAGTCCCAGACGAATAGATAGTACTGGGCTGTCCCCGGCCACGCTATCGCAAGCAGCAGAAGGCCGCTCCAAAGGGCTGCACGTTTCATGGCGCCTCCCGAGCCTCGCTGCGCTGCTCCGAGGGCGCCGGCGGCGGCGAGATTTGCATAACCTTGACGTTCGAGGTGGCCCGAACGAAGCCGTCCAGTTGAGCAAAACGAGCCGGCCCGAGAGCGGTCCGTAAGCGGTCGACGGCTTCTTCCGTGATGCGCCTGTACCTTGCGGAATAGTCCTGGCTTTGCTGCGGGCCGGGCGGCGCCAAACCCGCGCCTTGGCGGGCTCTCTTCTCGTCTTGAAGAGCACTGATCGCCTGCCACCAGTCCGCAGCCACGGCGCTTAGGACCGCTGCTTCCTTGGTGGTCAGTCCTGCCTGCCGCGGGATGGCGAGCCTCACGGCCGCTGGATCTCCGCCGGCGGCGGCAGACTTTTCGGCGACTTGCTCCATCCACCTCATCCTGAACAGGAATGAATCATAGAGGATCCAGTCAGGGGGTTGCTTTACTTCAGCGACTTGGGGCTGCTGGCAAAACCCCAGGAAAAACGGCGCTCCTGTGAGCGCGATGGAGAACATCCTGCGCAAAGTGGCCATAGCGTTTGTCTCCCCGCGGGGGACTCGCTCCTGGCTGCCCGCTTAGCCTGTACCGACGAGCGGTTGACCTTGCGCTCCCCCGCTTAAGACTTCGGAACCTAAACTCATAATACCCCCCCCCGTGTGGAAGTCAAGAGTTTTTCTTCGGATTCGAGCCATTTTGATTCAGGGTCGTACTTTCGCCACCCCCCTTTAAACGGCGGTTGGAGCCGTGTGCCCTCGTGATCTATTGAAAACAAGGCGCAAAACAGACTCGAACGCGGGCTCCGGAGGCGGAAGAGCTGATGCTACCGGGCGGCTCCGGCGGCGGACTCGGGAGGCGGCTCCAGTTTGCCTTCCCGGTAGGCGCGGAGGTACTCGACACAGTACTCGTCCCGGCCGAGCAGCGCTTCGGCGGCGAAGATGCAGGCCATGAGCTGGCGGTCGCAGGGATCGGCGATGGCGGCATCCAGGCCCCGGGACATCAACAGCACAAGGAAGACCTCGTTGAGCAGCTTACGGCAGGGTAAGCCGAAAGAAACGTTGCTGAGGCCCACGCTGGTGTGAACTCCGGGGTAGCGGGAGGAGATTTGTCCTACGGCCTCGGCGACGAAGCGGCCGTGATCGGGCCCGGTGCTAACGGGCAGCACGCAGGGATCGACGTAGATGTCATCGAGGGCGATGCCGGCAGCGGTCAAACGGTCCACCAAACGGGCGGCGGTCTCCAGGCGGTCCTCCAGGCGGCTGGGCGGACCTGCCGCGCCCATGCACAGGGCGATCACTTTCGCGCCGAACTCTTTGACCAGCGGAAGCACGGCGTCGAAGCGCTCCGGCTCGTCGTTGATGGAGTTGATCATCGGGCGTTTTTTGCACAAAGGGAGAGCGCGGCGCAAGGCTTCCGGGTCGGAGCTGTCCAAACACAAAGGAAGATCCACGGCTTGCTGCACGGTTTCGACGAGCCAGCAGAGGACTTCGGGCTCGCGGCCGGGGATGCCGCCGTTGACGTCGAGCATTTGAGCGCCGGCCTCGGCCTGCCGCCGGGCGACGTCCTGGATATAGGCGGCGTCGTGGCTTTCGACGGCCGTGCGGATTCGCTTGCGAGTGCTGTTGATGAGTTCACCGATCAGAAACATTCGAGTCTCCTGGATATGGCGAGAAGATCTGGCGGCGGCTGAGGTTATCCCGGCCGGCAAGCCGGTTCACCAGCGAATTGGAGCCGTCCAGGCGCCAGTCTCTCGGGGGAATAAGAATGCGGGCGAAGCGGCGCGGGTTTTGGCCCAGCGCCAGCGAGGCCTCATAGACACGGTTCCAAAGGCAAGGGACTCCGGGGCGGGCTTCGCAAGAGCCATCGGGGCGGGAACCGCCGCAGGGGCCGTTGCGGAGCTGCTTATAGCAGCCGCTGACCGAGCAGCCGGCGTAGCTGAGATAGTCCTGGATGCAGTCGCCGCAGCTCATGCAGCCGAAGAATGCCTTGCGGTACCAGACGGAGGGGGCGAGCGCGGCCCGGCACAGGGAGGCCTTCCAGGAGGCGGCGCCGTTGGCCAGATGCCTTTGGAAAAAACGCGCGCCGGCGGAACCTTCGGCGATACAAAGCCGGTGGGCGAGCGCCGACAGCCGCTGCACCCAAGAGGGCCGTGGCCTCTCCAGGGCATTCTGGAGCGATCCGCCGCCATCGCTGAGGCCGTCGGGGCGCTTCGGAAACAGGTAGAACTGGCCGGCGGACTCGAAGGTCAGCTCGTCCAGCCGCGACCGCCAGCCGGCCCCGATTTCCATGGAGCGGTCGACGATGCCGGCGATGTCGCGGTGGGTGAGGCCGAACCCGCCGATGTGGGCTCCGGCGAAGCCCAGCCCCCGGGCGGCGGCCACCATCAGCGCGGCCCGCTCGAGCCGCTGCGGCTTCTTTTCCGTTTCCAAACGGCGGAGCAGATCCGGCGGCATGAGACACCCGGCCAGCTCCCCGCTTTGCATCATCCGAGCGATGGCCGCCGTAGGGACATAGACGTTCGCCAGCACCGGGATGTGGTCCAGGCCCACGCGGACCATGTACTGCTTCAGCTCGTAGAGCTTCCGCAGGTCGTACCCCACCTGGGTGATGAGGAAACGCGCTCCGGAGGCGATCTTCAGCTCCATTTTGTAGAGCTGCATCATGAGATCGGGTTCGCGGACCTTGAACGGGTTGACGACAGCCCCAGCGAAGAACTCATACGGTGCGAGGCGCACGCTGCGCGTGCCGAGCTGGTAAGAAATCCCTTTTTGAAACTCCCGGATGAGCCAAAGGATCTGAACCGAGTCCAGGTCGTGGACTGGCTTGCCGGGGCCTTGAAAGCCGTCCTTTTGGGCGTCGCCGGTGAGCGCCAAAAGATCCCGCACGCCGAGCCGCGCCAGGTGGTGCAGGCGGCCTTCCAGATAGGCGCGGTTGACGTCCTTGCCGGAGAGGTGCGCGATGGGGACCAAGCCGCGCTCGAGAACGGCGGCGGCAAAGGACTCCGGCGGCAGGGCGGGGTTGCCGCCGGGCAAATCGGTGAGGCTGAGGAAGCGGATGCCCTCGGGCTGGCGCGCGGCCTCGTCCAGAAAGGCCTGCACTTCCGAGGTGGTATGGTCGCGTCCCAGCACCAGCTCGGCGGAACAGACGAACTCGCCAGCCTCCAGAGACGCTCTTAGGGAGTCCATTGGCCCGGCTCCAGCAAAGGAACCATGATAACTCCGGTTACGCCCGAATGGGACCTTTTCCTCTGGTAGGATGAAAGATCCAGGCAAGCCCAGGCGAGGGAAAGGCGATGGCGGATTTGAACAAACTGTATGAGGCGGTATTGAACGGCGATGCGAAGACAGCCGCGGCCGTAACCAAGGAAGCGCTGGAGGAGGGCGTTCCTCCGATCGATCTCGTGAACCGGTACATGGTGCCGGCCATGGACGAGGTGGGCCGCCGCTACGAGTGCGAGGAGTACTTTGTGCCGGAGCTGCTGTTGGCGGCGCGGGCGATGAAAGCCTCGATGGATTTGATCCGGCCGCTGTTGGCGTCGAGCGGGGCGCAGCCGGCCGGGCGCGTGGTGATCGGCACGGTGAAGGGCGATCTGCACGACATCGGCAAGAACCTGGTGGCGGCGCTGCTGGAGGGCGGCGGTTTCGAGGTGATCGACTTGGGCGCGGACGTGCCGCCGGAGAAGTTTGTGCGGGCGGTGGAGGAGCGGCAAGCCAACATCGTCTGCCTGTCGGCGTTGCTGACGGTGACGATGCCGGCGATGCGGACCACGATTGAAACGCTCAAGGAGGCGGGCGTGCGGGACAAGGTGAAAGTGTTGGTCGGAGGCGCGCCGGTGACGCAGAAGTACGCCGAGGAGATCGGGGCCGACGGTTACGGGGAGAACGCCAGCGAGGCGGTGACTTTGGCGCGGCGTCTGGTGGCGCAATGAACCCGGTCTTCGAAAGGCTGCTGGCCGGCGGCCCAGTGGTCACCGACGGCGCCTGGGGCACGATGTTCCTGGCGATGGGCCTGCGCGCGGGCGAGATCGGCGACGCCTGGAATTTGACGCACCCGGAGCGGGTGGAGGCCGTGCCGCGGGCGTACGTGGAGGCGGGCAGCCAAGTGATCCTGACCAATACGTTTCTGTCGAACCGGATCACGCTGGCGGCGCACGGGCTGGCGGACCGGCTGGAGGAGCTGAACCGGACTGGAGTGGAGATTTCCCGGCGCGCCGCCGGCGGGCGGGCCGCGGTGTTCGGATCGACCGGTCCGACGGGCAAGCTGCTGGTGACCGGAGAGGTCACCGAAGCGGAGCTGGAGGAGGTTTACCGCGAGCAGACGCGGATCCTGGCCGAAGCCGGAGCGGACGCCATCATCCTTGAGACGATGGGCGATCTCGGAGAGGCCGTCTGCGCGGTGCGGGCTTCGCGCGAGACCGGGCTTCCGGTGGTGGCCTGCATGGCTTATTCGAGCGGCAAGAAGAAAGACCGCACCATGATGGGCGTGACGCCGGAGCAGGCTGCGGAAGCGCTGACCGAAGCTGGCGCGGACGTCATCGGGGCCAACTGCGGACAGGGCATCGACGGGTACATTGAGATCTGCCGGCGCCTGCGCGCGGCGACGGACCGGCCCTTGTGGATCAAGCCCAACGCCGGGCTGCCGGAGCTGGTGGAAGGCCGGCCGGTTTATCGCACCGCGCCGGAGGAGTTCGCCGCCAAGACCGTGGATCTTCTGGAGGCCGGGGCGCACTTTGTCGGGGGCTGCTGCGGGACCACGCCGGAGTTTATCCGCCAGGTAGCGGCGAAAGTGAAGCAGTGGAAAGCCCGCGGAAGCGGCGGCTGAGAGATCAATCCTCCGGAGTCACGCCGCGCGCCGGCGGCGGCTGTTTCCGGTTCAGCGCGGCCATCTTGCGTGCGATGAGCATCGCCATTTCCAGGGCCTGCTCGCCGTTGAGGCGCGGGTCGACCTCGGACTTGTAGGCGCGGCGCAGGTCTTGTTCGGACAGGCCGCGGGCGCCTCCCACGCACTCGGTGACATTTTCTCCCGTGAGTTCAAAGTGCACCCCGCCGAGATGGCTGCCCAGGGCGGCGTGGATGTCGAAGGCGCGCTCGAGCTCCCCGAGGATGTCTTCAAAGCGGCGGGTTTTCAGCCCTTGCTCCGTCAGAAGGGTGTTGCCGTGCATGGGGTCGGAGCACCAGAGCACGGTCTTGCCGCTGGCGCGGACGGCCTCGATGAGCGGCGGCAAGGACTGCTCGATCCGGTTCACGCCGAAGCGGTGAATGAGGGTCAGGCGGCCGGGCTGATTGTGCGGGTGGAGGATGTCGAGCAACCTCTGCAAGGTTTCCGGCGTCATGGCCGGGCCCACCTTCAGGGCGATGGGATTGGAGATGCCGCGGAAGAACTCGACATGCGCGCCATCGGGATCGGAGGTGCGCATGCCGATCCAGGGGAAGTGTGCCGAAAGGTCGTACCAGGCGCCGGTCCGCGGATCCTGGCGGGTCTGAGTTTGCTCGTAAGACAGGTGCAGGGCTTCGTGGGCGGTGAAGAAATCGACGCTTTGGAGCTCGCCGGCCCGGATGCCCAGTACGTTTTCCAAGAAGCTCAGCGCCTCGGAGACCGATTGCAGAATGCGGCGATAGTCGGCAGCCAGCGGCGAGTGCGCGATCCAGTCCATTTCCCAATACTCGGGGTGGTGGAGGTCGGCGAAGCCGCCTTTGACCAGCGAGCGGATGTAGTTGAGCGTGAGGGCGGCTCGGCCGTGGGCGCGGAGCAACAGCTGCGGGTCGGGCGTGCGCTCCTCGGCGGTGAAGCCGGGCCGGTTGACTAAATCGCCGCGGTAGGAGGGAAGCGTGACGCCATCGCGCGTTTCCAACTCCTCGGTGCGCGGCTTGGCGTACTGGCCGGCGAAGCGGCCGACGCGGATGACGGGCTTGGCTGCGCCGTGGACCAGCACGAGGCTCATCTGGAGGAGGATGCGCAGCTTGTCGGTGATGATGGCGGGATCGCAATCGGCAAAGCGCTCGGCGCAGTCGCCGCCTTCGAGGAGGAAGCGGCGGCCTTCGGCGGCCTGGGCGAGCTGGGCGCGCAATTCATCGGCCTCCCAGGGAGAGACCAGGGGCGGCATGCGGGACAGCTCGGCGAGCGCCGCCTCCAGTTCTGAGGGAGACGGGTAGCTGGGCTGCTGAAGCGCAGGCTTGGAGCGCCAGGAGGCTGGGGACCAATCCTTCATCGTGGATGAGGGAAACAGACTATCTTCGCAAATTCCGCGCGGCGGGAGAACGTAGAATGGGGAGGAGCCGCCGCGATGCGGCCGGACTTTGCGGGAGCACAACCGGCGGACCATTTGCGAGAGATCCACGCGATGTTGCTAAATCCCAGAATCCTGTGCGCCGTTGGCCTTGGTCTGGCGGCATCGGCGCTGTTGCAAGCCGATGAAGTGCGGTTGCGCAATGGGGACCGGCTGAGCGGAACCCTGGTGCGCAAAGAGGGAAAGTCTTTGGTTTTCAAGACGAGCACGGTGGGCGAGGTAACGGCGCCTTGGGAGCAGGTGGAGATGCTGGTCACCGACGAGGCGGTCACCGTGAGGCTGGCCAGTGGTGAGCAGGTCAAGGCGCTGCTGCGGATTTCCGAAGGGCGGGTGCAGCTGGCAGCGTTAGGACGTGAGGCAGCGATGGAGGAGATCGCCACGATCCGCAACGCCGCCGAGCAGAAGGCATACGAGCGGCTGAGTAAGCCCCGCTTGACCGACTTGTGGGCCGGCACCGCCACGGTGGGGCTGGCAGGGACACAGGGCAATGCGCAGACGCGGACGTTTACAGGGGCTGTAAACGCGTCCCGCCGGACCAACGGCAGCCGGACCAGCCTCTATCTGAACATTGTTAAAGCCTCGGCGCTGTTGGAGGGGGTGAGCACGGATACGGCGGAAGCGGTGCGCGGCGGGTGGAGCCACAGCCGGACCTTTGTGAGGCGCGTTTCCGCAGATTTTTTTAACGACTACGAATACGACCGCTTCCAGAACCTGGATTTGCGCTTCGTGGCCGGGGGCGGATTCGGCTACAGCCCGTGGCGCTCCGAACGCGGGCGGCTGGATCTTGCCGGAGGCGGCGCCTTCAACCGCGAGCAGTTCGGGCCGCCGGCGCCCGCCGAAAGCTTCATCCGGCGCTCGGCCGAAGCCTACTGGGGCGATGACTACAACTTCCGGTTGACGGAAGCCACGTCGCTGACCCAGAAGCTTCGCGTCTTCCACAACCTCACGCGTACGGGGGAATACCGCATGAACTTCGACTTGGCCGCCAATACGCGTTTGCTGAAATGGCTGAGTTGGAATCTTGGGTTCAGCAACCGGTACCTGAGCAACCCGGTTCCGGGGAGCAAGAAGAACGACCTGCTTTACAATACGGGGATCGGCGTTAACTTCGCGCGTTGAGCAGGGGGCGCAAGAACCTGAAGCCTCGAAGAGCGCCGGCATGTGAGGCTCTGCGCCGAAAAAACTCTTCGGTCTATGAGGCGGTCACGGACGGCGCTTCAGCGTCGGGCGGTCTTCCTCGTCGGAGCCGGACTTGCCGTCTTTCTTGTCGCCGCCTTCAATGGGGCCGCCGCTGCCGGGAGCCCGCCGCAGGGTGGGCCGGCTGGTGTCCTTCTCGTCCACCTTACGGTAAGCGGTGAGCGTCTGGAGGCGAGACTTAACGTCGTTGAACTCGGAAGTCGTGACGACGTACTCGGGCCGGGCTTTGAGCAGCTCCTGGATGTTCTTCTGGGCGTCGCGGATGCGGTCGTCGGTCAGCGGGTGCGTGGAGAAGACCTTGGACATCGCGCCGGGTTTCTTTTTCTCCAGAGCCTGAATCTTCTCGAAGAAGTCGACATAGGCGGTGGGATCGTAGCCGGTCTTGTACATGTACTGTAAGCCGAGAAGATCGGCTTCCGATTCGAAGCCCCGGGAGAAGGTGAGGAAGGTCATGGGAATGGCGAGCCCGGCGCCCTGGCGGATGGCGTAGCCGGTCCAGCCGCCCATGAAGATCAAGGGCAGGCTCAGGTAGTTGGCGAGCGTGGCGCGGCTGGCCTGGCGGGTGCCGTGCCGGGCGGCGACGTGGGCGATCTCATGGGCCATGACGCCGGCCAGCTCGGCTTCGTTTTCCGCGCGCAGGATCAGCCCGGTGTTGACGAAGAAGTAGCCGCCGGGAAGGGCGAAGGCGTTGACCTCGTCGCTGTCGATCACCTTAATGGTGAAGGGGACCTTGGCGTCGGAATTGCGCACCAGGTTTTGGCCGACGCGGTTGACGTACTCGGCGACGACCGGATCATCGACAATCTTGGCGCTCTGTTCGACCTCCTGGGCAAGCTGCTTGCCGAGCGCGATCTCTTTTTCAAGGGAGTAAATGTTGACCCCCTTGCCGACATCGCGCTCACCGATCTTGTCGGGGTCTTTCTTGGGGTCTTTCGCGGCCCAGGCAGACATGGCGGCCAGCGCCAGGATCGCCAGGGGAACCAGTGGCTTGGTCAAGCGGCGGTTCATAGCCGGTCCCTCCTTCCCAGGGGGTCTACAATCATTATATCCCCCTATGCACTCACAACCGCTAATCAAGGAACGTACGCCCGGGGCATCCGGTTACGCTCATTCGGAGGAATGCCCCCTATGGCAGCAGCACCGCAGCAGTTTTCCGGTGACCGAGCGCTTCATCTATCTGAACCATGCCGGCGTGGCGCCGCTGTGCCGGCCGGCGGCCGAGGCGATGCAACAACTTGCGGCGGACGCTCTGGAATTTGGGTCCTGGCACTACGACCAGTGGCTGGCGGCCTATGCGGGCCTCCGCGCGGCAGCGGCCAAGTTGATCCAGGCTGAGCCGGAGGAGATCGCCATCACCAAGAACACTTCAGAAGGGATCGCCATGGTGGCGCTGGGACTGGATTGGAGGCCCGGGGACAAGGTGGTGAGCTTCACGGAGGAGTTTCCGGCCAACTATCTGCCCTGGAAGCGCCTGGAGAGAAAGGGCGTCCGGCTGGAGCTGCTGTCGGTCGAGGACCCGCTCGAGAAGATCGACGCCGCCTGCCGCGGAGCGCGCCTGCTGGCCATCAGCTTTGTGCAGTTTCTGACCGGATACCGGGCCAATCTGGAGGCGATCGGAGAGATTTGCCAGCGCCGCGGGTGCCTGTTTTTCGTGGATGCGATTCAGGGCCTGGGCGCGTTCCCCGTGGACGTGCGCAAAGCCCGCGTCCACGCGCTAGCCACCGAGGGGCACAAGTGGCTGCTGGGGCCGGAGGGCTGCGGGTTTCTGTACGTCCAGAAGGAAATCCAGGACGCGGTGGACCCGGTGGAGTTCGGCTGGACCAACGCCGTTCACTACGCCGACTACGGCAACCGGGATCTGACTCCCAGGCCGGACGCCGGGCGCTACGAGTGCGGAACTCTGAACACGATCGGCTGCTTCGGGCTGAAAGCCGCCATCGAGTTTCTGCTCGGCATCGGCGTGGAGCGGATCGCTCCGGAGGTCCAGGGCCTCGCCGATCAGGTGGCGGAAGGGGCGGCAGCCAAGGGCTACGAGATTCTGGGACGGCGCACGCCGGACACCGGGGCGGGCATCGTCGCGATTCGCAAGCCGGGCGTGGACAGCCGCGCCGTGGTGCGGCGGCTGGCGGAGAAGGGGATCGTGGCTGCGCCGCGCCAGGGTTGGGTGCGCATTTCCCCGCATTTTTATATCAGCCCCGAAGAGATTGCCCGCGTGGTGGAAGAGCTTCCCTGAGCCGATTCAGGCGAGGCGCGCCAGGATCCGTTCGGCGGCCTGTTTGCCCATCCGGGCGCAGTCGGGAACGCCGATCCCGGTGTAGGCGTTGCCCGCCAGCTCCAATCCCGGGATCGCCTTGCGGCGCTCTTCGATGCGCTCGATCCGGCGGCGGTGGCCAACGGTGTACTGAGCCATGGAGCGCGGCCAGCGGTGGACGCGGGTAAAGACCGGCTGGGCGGTGAGTCCGAGGATCTCGCGGAGCTCCGCCCGGACATCAGCCACGACGGTTTCATCGGACTCATGTAAGGCGCGCTCCTCGGCGCCTCCGAGGAAGCAGCGGAGCATTACCTTGTCCGGCGGGGTACGGTAGGGGAACTTGGTCCCAACGAAAGTGCAGGCGACCAGGCGCTTTCTTTCGCGGCGGGGGATGAGGAAACCGAAGCCGTGCATGCGGCCATCGAATTCCTCGCGCCGGTAGCCGAGGGAGATCGTCACCGAGGAGTTGTAAGGGATCGCGGCCAGATCTTGGGCCAGGTCCGGATCCAGCAAGGCAAGCAGCCTTCCGGCTTCATCCGCCTGGCAGGCCAGGATCAGATCGTCCGCCTGGAGCGCGCCTCCGGCGAGTTGAACTTCGAAGCGGCCTTCCGCCCGGCGGATCTCGAGGGCCTCATCGTGGAGAACGGTGAGGCGGGCGGAGCAGGATTCCGCCAGCTTTTGGATGAGCGAACCCAGGCCGCTCTTGAGGGTTTGGAACAGCGGAGGGGCAGGCGCGCCGCGGGGACGGCTCCGCCGGGCGCTCAGCACGCCCCGGGAGAGGCTGCCGTATTTCTGCTCCAGCTCGGCGAACAGGGGCAGCACGCTGGTGACGCTGAGCCGCTCGGGGTCGCCGCCGTAGACGCCGGCCAGCAGCGGTTCCGCCAGGTAGTCGACGGCCTCTTGTCCGTAGTGGGCGCGGATGAAGTCGGCCACCGAACGGTCCGCGGGCGGCGCGGCCACGGGACGGCGGAAGCATTCCAGACCCATGCGGATCTTAGTAGGCCAGCCGAGAAGCGGCGTGGTGACCATGGGCAGGATCCGCGTGGGGACCATGAGCATCAGCCCGTCGGGAAGAGGCACGAGGCGGCCGCGCTTGCGGATGTAGGTGGTGCGCAGGTGGTCATTAGAGGCGATGACCTCGCCGGCCAGACCCAGCTCCCGGATGAGGTCCATGGCCCAGGGCTTGGCGCTGAGGAAGCTATCCGGGCCCGCCTCGACCAGGCAGCCTTCCACGCACTCGGTTTGGATGACGCCGCCCAGGCGCGGACGGCGCTCGACCAGCGTGGAGGGCACACCGGCCTTGGCCAAATGATATGCGGCGGACAGGCCGGAGATGCCGCCGCCGATGATGACGACCCGCCGCACTCAGCCCGCCCCCAGCTTTTGCCGGGCCACGTCCGCCAGGGCCGCGATGAACGTGGGCGAATCATTGAGGCTCTCGGGGCGGCGGAGGCGGATTCCGCGCTCAGCGGCATAGTTGCGGAACAGGATGTCCACGTCGTAAAGGATCTCCACGTGATCGCTGACGAAGCCGATTGGAGCCAGGACCAGATCTTGGATCCCTGCCTGGGCGTACTCGTCGATTCTGGATTCGACGGTGGGACCGAGCCACTTCTCGTCGGTCAGCCCCTGGCTCTGATAGGCGAACTCCCAGCGATCCAAACCCAGACGCGTTGCCACGGCGCGCGCGGTCGCCTTGGCCTCGGCGTCGTAGGCGTCGGCTGCTTCCAAGATTTTTTCGGGCAGGCTGTGCGCCGTGAACAGAACCATCTGAGCGGGCAGCAGCGGAGCGAGGCGCTGGGCGAAGGCTTCGATGAGCAGAGGATGATCGTGGTAGCTTTTGGCCCAAAGGATTTCAGCGTTGAACCCTAACTGCGTCTTGGCTTCCTGAGTGCGTCGGAAATAGAGACCGATGCTGAACTTCGAATATTGCGGGGCCAGGCAGATCGCAGCGACGCGCTCGATGCCTTCGGCCTTCATCCGGGTCATGGTTTCCAGGATGAAGGGGCGCCAGTTGCGCATGCCGAAGTACACGGGCACGGGCAGGCCGTCGGCGGCGAGCTTGCGCTCCAGCGCGGCGGCTTGGGCCTGGGTCCGGGCGGTCAGGGGGGAGCCGCCGCCGATGGCGTCGTAGCGCGAGCGGATCTCTTCGACCAGCTCAGGAGCCAGAGGCCTGCCGCCCCTCACCAGCATCAGATACTCGCTGACATCCTCGCTGCGCTCGGGCGCGCCGTGCGCCAGCAGCAAGACCGCGTCCCTCATGGCCGGAATTCGCGCACCATCTGGACGACGGCCTTCACATTCTCGACCGGCGTTTCGGGGAGGATTCCGTGGCCGGTGTTGAAGATGTGGCCAGGCCGCGTGCCGGTGCGCTTGAGCAGCTCCGTCACCTTGGCCTTCAATTCAGGCAGCGGTGCGAACAGGGCCGCCGGATCCAGGTTGCCCTGGACCGCCGAGCGGTAGCTGATGTCCATCCAGGCCTGATCGATATTGACGCGCCAATCAACGCCCATGACGTCTCCGCCGGCGGCGTGCAGCTCCCGGAAGAATCCCGCCGCGCCGGTGCCGAAGTGGATGACCGGCACGCCGCTGGAGCGGATCCTTTCGATGAGAGCCCGCGAGTACGGGGCGACGAAACGTACATAATCGTCCGGGCTGAGAGCGCCGGCCCAACTGTCGAAAACCTGCACGGCGCGCGCGCCGGAGGCCACCTGCATCAAAGCGAAGGGGCCCAGCACGTCCACTAGTTTGCCCATCAGCCTGCGCCACAAGGTTTCGTTGTGGTACATCATCTGCTTGGTGCGCAGGAAATAGCGGGTCGAGCAGCCCTCGATCATGTAGCTCGCCATGGTGAAGGGCGCGCCGACAAAGCCGATGACGGGGACCTTGTTGCCGAGGGCCTTGACGACCAGCCCGATGGCCTCGCCTACGTAGCCCAGCTCGTCGGTGTTGGTGATCGACAAGGCGTCCACGTCGGCTGAGGTGCGGACGGGGTTGTCGATGACGGGCCCGCCGGCCGGGGCGAAGCGAAGCTTCAATCCCATGACTTCTACGGGCAGCAACAGGTCCGCGAAAATAATCGCCGCATCCACGTCGAGGATCTCGACCGGCTGAAGGGTCACGGCCGCGGCCAGATCCGGCTTCTTGCAAATTTCCAGAATTCCGTAACTGGCCCGGATTTCCCGATACTCTTTGAGATAACGCCCGGCCTGCCGCATGAACCACACCGGCCGCACATCGGTGGGCCGGCGGCGGCAGGCATCCAAAAACCGGCTGCTTATTGGAGCCACGCGCATGTCACTTCCGCCTTATCTTCACAAATGAACACTCGAAGGTCCTTGGGTTTGTTCTTCTCGGCCCAAGCCCGGCCGTTGACGAAGAAGGGCTTGGTCCAAGCCTCACTGATCAAAGTTTGGGGCGCCACCACGCTGACCGAGGCCGTCCCCACGGCGGGGTAGCCCGTGCGGGGGTCCATCAGGTGGCTGTAAATCCGCCCGCCCGCCTCGAAAAACTTCTCGTAGTCGCCTGAAGTGGACAGAGACTCGTCGCGGAGCTGCAACTCCTCCAGGGTCTCCGACCACTTGCGTGGGTGGCGGATGCGGACGGTCCAGCCGGTGTCGCCCGGAGGGGTTCCCAGTCCATAGATGCTGCTGCCTCCGGCCGAGATGAGCGCCGAAGTAATCCCATATTCCTTGAGCCGCTCGACCATTTTGTCGACCGCATAGCCCTTGCCGATTCCGCCGGGGTCGATCTCCACGCCGGGCTTGGAGAAGCGGACCGTGCGGTGGATCGGATCGAGCAGAATGTTCTCAGAGCCGACCTTGGGCAACACGGCCTCAATTTCCTCCTTGGATGGCAGCCTCCCCCGGCTGCGGTAGAATCCCCACACCCGCATCAAGGGACCGACCGTGATATCAAAAGCGCCTTCGCTTTGCCGGCTGAACCTCACGCAGAACGACAACAGGTCAAACGACTCCTGCGAGACAACTACGGGCTCGGCCGCCGCCATGCGGTTGATTTTGCTCCACTCGCTGTCCGGCCGGTAGTTGGACAACAGGGCGTCCAGCCGCCGCGCCTCATTCAGGGCCGCTTCCACGCCGTCTTGCAGCTTCTGCCGGTCCTCGCCGTAGGCGATGACCGTGAAGGTGGCCCCCATCGCGTCCATGCTGTCTTCCAGCCGCAACAGCTCGCCGGCCGGGGCAGCCAGGACCGCTAATAACAAAATTAGCACAAGCTGTTTGAATTTCCGAACGATTTTCATAAATTTGTTCACTTGGGCAGCGCGGCTCGGGGTTCGAGCTAAATTGTTCATTTAAAAGGGAAATTGACCTTTCTTGGCCGGGCCGGGGTGGGCGGGTCCGGCCTCGGCCTGTGCGCGCGGGCCGCTGCCGCTAATCAGGTCCGGCTCGAAGTGCAGCTCTGGGGTCCGGTAGAGGCGGATACGCACCGCCAGTTGGCGGCGCAGAAACCGCCGCGCGCCGGAGAGGGCCGCCAGACATTGGGCCTGCCCTTTTTCATCGCCCTCCAGGTGGAGCCGCACGTGGGCGTGGCGCAAGTCCGGCGAAAGCAAGACGTCGGTCACCTCAACCCTTTGGACGCGGGGGTCTTCCAACTCGTAAGCGATGATCTCGCTGAGTTCTTCCCGAATGGCTTCCCGGACTCGTTCTGATCGGCGGCCGTCCAAGGCTGTTCTACTCCAGCCACTCCACGGTGGCGTCCACCAAATCCCCGCCCAGCCACTGAGCGGCATCCCGTTCCGCGGCTTGCAAGATCAGCGCGGCCCGCTCGTGGTCGCCTGAGACGGTCACAGCGGCCACCAAGGCCCGCTGCCAAGTGTCCTGGTAGTCGATCTCGGCGACCGCGACGTTAAATCTTCTCCTCAAACGATCCTTCAGCCCCTGGACCACATGCCGTTTGTCCTTCAAGGAATGCGCGTGTTCCAGGCGAAGCTCCAGCGTGAGCACCCCAATGCTGGCCATAGGCAGTCAAAGGCCGGGCGCCCGGCGGCAGGACCGGCGCTAGACCAGAGCCTCCGCCGCCACCCGCTCCGTGACAAACGCTTCCAGGATGTCCCCGGGCTTAAAATCACCAAAATTCTCCAGGCAAATGCCGCACTCGGCGCCGCTTTTGACTTCGTTTACGTCGTTTTTGAAGCGGCGCAGGGAGGCGATTTTGCCGGTGTGAACCACCACGTTGTCCCTCAGGACCCGGACCTGGCTGTCGCGGCTGATTAAGCCATCCTGAACCACACAGCCGGCCACGTTGCCCACCTTGCTGATATGGAAGATCTCCCGGACTTCGGCGCGGCCCTGGTACACCTCTTTGTAGACGGGTTCCAGGAGGCCCGCCATGGCGCGGCGCATCTCATCGACGAGCTCGTAGATGATGGTGTGGAGCCGGATGTCGACCTTCTCTCGTTCGGCCAATTGGGCCGCCGTCCGCTCCGGGCGCACGTTGAAACCGATGATGATGGCGTTGGAGGCGGAGGCCAGCAGCACGTCGGTCTCGGTGATGGCGCCGACGCTGGAGTGCAAGATGCGGACCTTGACTTTGTCGGTGGACAGTTTCTGCAAGGCTTCGCTGAGCACCTCGGCGCTGCCGCTGACGTCGGTCTTGAGGATGATCGGCAGCTCTTTGGCCTCGCCGCTCTTGATCTGCTCGTGGAGCTGGTCCAGCGAGAGCCGCGAGCTGCGGGCCATGGCCTGTTCGCGGGCCTTGGCTTCACGGTAGATGACAATCTGCTTGGCCTTGGCTGTGTCGGTGACCACCTGGAACGTGTCGCCCACTTCGGGCAGGGCATCCAAACCCAACACCTCTACGGGGGTCGAGGGTCCGGCGCTGCGCAGCTGACGTCCGAGGTGGTCGTACATCGCCCGGACTTTGCCAAAAACCGATCCGCAGATGAAGTAATCGCCGACCGAGAGGGTCCCGTTCTGCACCAGCACGGTGGCCACCGGGCCGCGGCCCCTGTCCAGTTTGGCTTCGAGCACATTGCCCATGGCGGGGCGGGATGGGCTGGCCTTGAGCTCCTGCATGTCGGCGACGAGGAGGATCATTTCGAGCAACAGGTCCAGGTTTTGGCGGGTCTTGGCCGAGACCGGCACCATGACCGTTTCGCCGCCCCAGTCTTCGGCGAGCAAGCCCCGGTCGGCGAGTTGCTGCTTGACGCGCTCGGGCTGCGCGTCGGGCTTGTCGATCTTGTTGATGGCCACGATGATGGGTACGCCTGCGGCCTTGGCGTGGTCGATCGCCTCCAGGGTTTGGGGCATCACGCCGTCGTCGGCGGCCACCACCAAAACCACGATGTCGGTGACTTTGGCGCCGCGGGCGCGCATGCGGGTAAAGGCCTCATGGCCGGGGGTGTCAATAAAGGTAATCTGGCGGCCGTTGACCTCGACGCAGTAGGCGCCGATGTGCTGCGTGATGCCGCCCGCCTCGCGGTCCGCCACATTGGTCTGGCGGATGGCGTCGAGCAGCGAGGTCTTGCCGTGGTCCACATGGCCCATGACGGTGACTACCGGGGGGCGGGGAACCAGGTCGCGGTCGGCCTCGGCCTCCTGGACTACCTGCACCGCCTCTTCCTCGAAGCTCATCGTGCTGGCTTCCGCTCCGAAGGCTTTGGCGATTTCCACGGCCAGCTTCACGTCGAGGGTCTGGTTAATAGTGGCGAAGATCTTTCTTTCGAACAGCTTCTTGATGACCAGGCTGGCCTTAAGTCCGAGCTTCTCGGAGAGTTCCTTGACGGTGATGCCCTCCGCGACGGTGATCTGCTTGTTGACTGCGACCGGGGTTTCGGCCTCTCGCCGGAAGGAAGGGCGAATGTCTTTCTCTTCCCGCTCGAGCAGGCGGTCGCGATCGGTGGCCCGGGCGCCAGGCTTGCGCTCACCAGGCCGACGGGCTTGCTCGGGGATAGGAGCGGCTGCGGCTTCCGCACGCCCGGCAGCGGTAGGATGCAGCGTGCGCCCGCGTGCCGGACGCGCGCCGGGCACGGGGGTGCGCAGGGGTTGTCCAGGACGGATCGGCCCACGATAGATCGGCTGACCCGGAACCGGCGTGGTAGCGGGCCGGCCAGGGCGCGGCTGAGGTTGACCTGGCATCGCTTTCGGCTGCGTGAGCCTAGCCAACACCTCAGGGCTGGGCGGCACCACCGGCCGGTCCACCGGCTGCCCGGCCAAAGCCGCGCGTGAAATCGGGCGCGGAGCGGGCTGAGCCGGAGCCGGCGGAGGCGCAGGTATCGGCGGCCGGGCAGGCTCGGCGACGGATGGCTTCTTCGGGGCCGGCAACACCACGCCGGGCAAAGGCTGGCGGGGGCCGGAAAGGATCTGCCCCGGTTTCGGCGCCGCCGGGGCCGGTTTGGCCGGAACCGCTGCGGGAGGAGCTGCCGCGGAGGGCGCGGCCGCAGGCGCCGGGGGCGGCGGAGCAGCCACAGACGGCGTGGCCGCGGATTCGACTGTGGGCTGGGCGCCCGCCAAGGGCGGACGCAACTTCTGGGGGGCGATCCGAATCGCCGGGAATTCCTCCTTAGGTGGAGCAGCCTCAGGAGCAGGAGGGGCGGGTTGGCCTGCCGCTTGCGCCTGCGCCGGCTCTTCGGCAGGCTTGGGCGGCGCTTCCGCTTCCGCGGGTTTCGGCGCGGCCGTTTCAAGCGGCGCTTCGGCCGGCTGCGGCGCCGCCGCCGGGGCCGGCTCCTCGGGCGGCAATAGCCCGAAATGACGGCGCAGCTTGTTGGCCACGTCCTCGTCGAGCGAGCTGGAGTGGGTCTTCTTTTCCGTAATGCCGAACTCGGGCAGCAATTCCAGCAGCCGGGCCGGCTTCACCTCCAGCTCCCGGGCCAACTCATTGATTCGGATCTTCGCCATAAATTTGACTGCCCTAAGTGCTTGCTCCTCAATTAACGAGGCAGGTCGTCTGTTTCCCTTTCGTTTTTACATAAACCACCCGTTGTTCGTGGTTGCGCAACTTCGCCCGCCAATTTCAATCTGAGTCCTTTATCGTATCAGATTCCACCGGTTCGGCATCCGAACTCGCCGCCGCATTGTCCGCGGATTCCGCCTCCGCCTGCTCGGCCGGCGGTTCAGCGGATTGCTGCTCTCCTGGCTCGGCGGCGGGTTCGGGTCCAGCGTGGAATCCGGCTGCCACGGGCTCACCGCCGTCAACTGGCTCGGCCTCCAGGTCCGGGACTGCACCGGCTTCCAACGCCGCCGGCGCTCCGGCGGATGGTTCTTCCGCGCCCTCCAGCGCTTCTTCAAACTGGCGGTAGTAGTTGTTCACCGCGACCTGGATTCTTTCCACCATTTTGGGGCCGATGCCCGGGATCTCTTCCAACTGCTCGGGGGTCATGGAGCCCAGTTTCTCGACGGTGCCGATGCCCGCCTCGGTTAGTTTGGTGAGCAGGCTTTCGGTGAGGCCGTGCTCCATCAGGACCGAGACCGGAGCGCCGGGCACCACGAGGGCGGCCATGGCCGATTCGACCTCCTGGCGTTTCTCCTCCTCGCTCTTGATGTCGACGCGCCAGTTCATCAGCTTGGCGCAAAGGCGCACGTTCTGGCCCCGCTTGCCGATGGCCAGCGAAAGCTGGCTGTCGTCGACGATGACTTCCATGTGGCGCTCGACCGGGTCGATCACCGTGACCTTGGAGATCTTGGCCGGGCTGAGCGCATGGGTGGCGAAGACGACCGGGTCGTCGGAGTACTCGATGATGTCGATCTTTTCGCCGCGCAGCTCGCGGATGATGGACTGCACGCGCATGCCCTTCATGCCGACGCAGGCGCCCACGCAGTCGACATCCTTGTCGCGGCTCTGCACGGCGATTTTGGTGCGTTCGCCCGCCTCCCGGGCGCAGGACTTAATGACCACCGTGCCATCGTAGATCTCGGGCACCTCCTGCTCGAACAGGCGCATCACCAGCTCCGGCGCGGCCCGCGAGACGATCAGGCCGGCGTTCTTGCCTGTCTTCTCGACGCTCTTAATGACCACGCGGATCCGTTCGCCGATGCTGAAGCTCTCCAGCTTGGATTGCTCTTTCTTGGGCAGCCGCGCTTCGGTCTTGCCCAGATCGACGATAATGTCGCCGCCTTCGAAGCGCTTGACCGTGCACTGAACCAGCTCTCCCACCCGGCCCGAGTACTCCTGATACACGGTCTCGCGTTCCGCTTCGCGGACCTTCTGAAGGATGACCTGCCTGGCGGTCTGGGCCGAGATGCGCCCCAATACGTCGGTGGGTTTGGGAATGCGGACTTCGCCGCCGATCTGGGCCGCCGGGTCGATTTTTCGAGCCTGCGCGAGGCTGATCTCGGTTTGAGGGTCGGTTACGGTTTCGACCACCTTGCGGATGCCGTAGACCAGGATGGCGCCGGTGCGCGGATCCAGGTCGGCCACCAGCGGCTCCTCGGTGCGGAAATGTTTGCGAGCCGCCGCCAGCATGGCATCCTTGACCGCGTCCAGCACGATCTGAGGATCGATGCCTTTCTCTTTGCTCAGCAGCTCGATGGACTGATAGATCGTTCCCACAAACTCACCTCTTTCCGTTTTATCCGGGGATTACCACTCGAACTTCAGATTTGCCCTCTGGACCTGTTGCAGGGTGAAACGAAGGGTGCGCCCGCCCTCGGCCTCCAGCGTCAGGCTGCCTTCGCCGAAGCCCGCCAACACGCCTTCCCAATGACGGCGGTTCTCGACGGGTTCACGCAGCAGGATCTTGACCTTCCGGCCCTGGAAGCGCACGAAGTCCTCCGGCCGGCTCAGCTTGCGCTCCAGCCCGGGGGAGCTCACCTCCAGGGTATAACTCCCTCCCGGCACGGCGTCTTCGACGTCCAGGATGGTTCCCACCTGGTGGGAAATGAACTCGCAGTCGGAGTGGGACACGCCGCCCGGTTTGTCGATAAAGATGCGCAGCACGCGGTTGCGCCCGCTGCCGGAGAACTCGACTTCCACGATCTCCAGTCCTTCCGGCTGCGCCACCCGCTCGGCGATCTGGCGCACTTTGTGAATGGTCTCTTCCCTCACGGTCTCGCTGGCGGAGGCCGCAACAAAAAAGTGGGCTTTCGCCCACTGCGGCGCTCGACACTCCATCTTTATTATACAAGACCCTGCGGGGGACTGCTCTTGGAAAACCTGCGGGCGGCGGAGCAGCCGCCGCTGCATGTTACAATCTCTCGCGTGGCATCTGAGGCGGCCCGGCAACAGTATACCCGCGCGGAAGTACGACGGCTGCTTGCCGTCACCGAACGCCAGCTCCGGAGCTGGGAGCGCCAAGGGTTCGTGCGTTCTTCGGAAAGCTATACGATCGCCGATTTGGTGGTCCTGCGCACCCTGAGCCGGCTGCGGCGAAACGGCGTGCCGGTGGAGCGCATCCGGGAGGCTCTCTCCGCCTTGCGGCGCCGGCTCGGCGAGCTTTCCGATCCGCTGCGCGCCTACCGGATTCTGGCGCAGGGCAAGCGCGTCGTGGTGCAGGTCGGAGAGAAGAAGATGGAGGCGGACTCGGGCCAGTTGCTGCTGGATTTCGGGCAGGAGGAGCTGCGCAAGTTGCTGCGTTTTCCATCCTCGCGGAAGGCGCCGGCCGACAGCGAGACCCAGGCGAGGAAGGCGGAATCGGCCGCCTGGTTTGAGAGAGCCGTTGAGATGGAGCAGCGGGGCGCGCCTGTAGTGGAAGTCATCCGCACTTATGAGAAGGCGGTGGAGGCGGATCCAACCTCGGCCGCTGCTTTAGTAAACCTGGGTACGATTTACTTCCACATGCATATGTTGGAGACGGCCGAGAGGTATTATCGGCGCGCAGTGGAAGCAGAGCCGGATTATCCCCTGGCCCACTTCAACTTAGCGAATCTCTACGATGAGAAAGGGGACCGCGGGCAGGCCCTGTTCCACTACCTGACCGCGGTCCGTCTGGATCCTTCCTTCCCCGATGCACACTACAATCTCGCCCTGCTGTACCAGAGCTCGGGGCAGCTCATGCGGGCGATGCGGCACTGGAAGATCTATTTGAAACTGGACCCTTCCAGCCACTGGGCCGCTTCAGCCCGCCTGGAGCTGGAGAAGCTGAAGCAGGCCACCCTCATTGCCGGCGCGGGCGCCGCCAACTCCGGCGTTAAAGTTTGAAGTCAAACACGACGGTCGCAGAGGCCCGGACGGGCTTGCCGTCCTCCTGTACCGGGTTGAACTTCCACTTCTTGAGGGCTGTCACGGCCGCGCTGCTCAACAGCGGGTTTCCGCTCACGACCTGTACCTTTTCCACATTGCCCTCGGTGTCGATGGTGGCTTCCAGCTCGACCCGGCCGCTCAGCCGCATCTGCTTGGCCATGGCGGGGTATTCCGGAACAACTTTCACCACGGCGGCCTGCTTGGCCTGGGCGTCGGAGAGACGCACCTGAGCCTCGGCCCGGGTGGCGAATCCGAAGACCGCCAGTGACAGTATCGCCAGTAGTGTGCTTGTTTTCATGTTGTTGCGCAGTTCCTCTCTTTCTTAGGAGTTGTGTTCTCGTAGATCCTCATCGGCTGCCATGCGGGGAGTTTGAAGCGGGGGCGCGGCCCGCCGCCCGGCTTCGCAATTTCGGTTCTCGCTAAACCTTGCCCCCAAATCTGCCGATCAGATGGCTGCTCGCAAGCTGCGGCCTCTGCCGCGCCGGAAGAACCGTATGAAACGTCTTTTCAAAGATCAGAAACTCGCGGTCAAAATGATGGGCGGTTTTGCCGCGACCGCCGTGATCACTCTGTTGGTGGGAATCTTGGGCGTAGTCAGCGTCTCCACCGAGAGCGCCGCTTTGGCGAAGGTCTTTCAGCGGCATGTTACCGGCATCAATGACCTAAAGCAGGCGGAGATCGAGCTTTTGAACGCCCTCAGCGGTCAGAAGAACGCGCTGGTCTCCTATACGCCCGAACAGCGGGAGAACAATTTGCAGTCCATGCAGCGGGCGCAGACTGCATTCACGGCCTTGCTAAACCGGATTAGCACGGCCACCAACGAGGCCAGAGACCGCCAGCTTATCCAGGAGATCTCCTCGCGTTTCCAAACCTTTACCGGGGTCAACGCGGAGATCGCGCAAAAGCTGCGCTCCGATCAGGCCGAGCAGGCGTTCCAGCTTTCCAACACTACCGGTTTGCAGTCCTTCCAGGCCGTCTGGCGGGATCTGGAGCAGTTTGTGGAATCGCGCCGCCAGGAAAGCGAACGGGAATATCGGGAATCGGTGGACCGCAGCAGCCGTGCGCGGGTCTGGCTGATCAGCTTAGCCTTGCTGGCCAGCGCCATGGGAATCGTCATCGGCTGGTGGGTGGCCAATACGGTGACCCGCCCGGTCAAGCAGATCGTCGCCAGCTTCCAGCAGCTTGAGGCGGGCCATTTGAACCAGCATTTGGAGATTGACTCCCGGGACGAGGTAGGCGAGCTGGCGGCAGCTTTCAATAGCTTCACCGCCCGGCTGCGCAAGGTGCTGAGTGAAGTGCAGGCGGCCACCACCCGGGTTGGAGATGCGGTGGCCCGCCTGTCGTCGGCTGCCGCAGGAACCCACCGCTCCATTTCCGCCGCCGTCCGCGGCTCCGGCACGTTGACGGTTGAGGAGACGGCGGCAGTCATGAAGCAGATTGCGGAGGCGGCCGAGAGCAACGCTTCGCTGGCCGCGCAGGCCGCCTCGGAGTTTACCGAGGCCCAGTCGAGCGCGGCTACGGGCAGCCAGGCGGTCGCCAAAATGGTGCAGGCGGTCTCCGAAATCGACGAAAGCAGCAAGAAAATCGCGCAGATCATCCATGTGATGGACGAAATCGCTCTCCAGACGAACCTGCTGGCGCTGAACGCCGCCGTCGAGGCTGCCCACGCCGGCGAGGAGGGCAAAGGGTTCGCGGTGGTGGCGGCCGAGGTGCGCCAACTGGCCCAGCGCAGTGCGGAGGCGGCCAAGGAGATCGCGGCCCTGATCGAGGACTCCGTGGCGAAAGCCGACGCCGGGCGCGAGCTGGCGGGCAGCTCCGGCGCCGCCATCCAGGACATGGCGCGGCGGGTGGACCAGATCAGCGAGCTGGTGAGCCGCATTTCCAGGGGCTCCAGCGAGCAGCGGGAGGCGATGCGAGGGGCCACCGCCGCGATCTCGGCCATCGACCGGACCATGCAACAAAACGCCCAGGAGGTCGTCCGTCTGCGCGAGGCGGTCTCTTACTTCCGGCTGTAGTTTGGGAGGCGCTCCCTTGCTGGAAAATCGGTCAAGCCTGCTAACTTGACCAGGATCTTGGCCCCAGCTACCCTCATAGTACGGCGCCATGGGGAAGTTGGGGCTTATACTGCGCCGCCTCCGGCGTTCCTTCCTGTGGAATCTGCCGCTCGCCTGCGCCGCCATGCTCTGGCGGAGGCTGCTGTTTCGCACTGTTGTCATTGCGGTGACAGGCTCGAATGGAAAGACCACCGCTAAGAACCTTCTGGCCGCGATGCTGGGCGGCCGATTCCGGGTCCATCAGACAATGGGGAATGACAACGGCCGGCGCGGCGTCATCCGCACGTTGCTGGGGGCCCGGCCTTGGCATCAATACGCCGTGGTGGAAGTGGGGATGACCGGTTTGGGCCAGGGCTGGCGGGCGGCGAGGCTTGTCAGACCGGACATCGTCGTCCTCACCGGGATTGGCGCTGAGCACACCGACGGCTTCCCCTCGCTGGCGGACACGGCCAAGGAGAAGGGCAAGCTGCTGAGCACGGTTGGCAAGAAGGGTTTCGCGGTTCTGAACGGAGACGACCCTTGGTGCCGGACGATAGCCCGGGAATACAGCTGCCGCGTGGTTTGGTTCGGCACGACGTCTGAGTGCGACCTGTGGGCCAGCTCGGTCGAGTCGCGCTGGCCGGGACGCATGCGGTTGCTGGCGCATTGCGGCGCACAAGCGATTCCGGTGCAGACCAAGCTGATCGGCCGCCAGTGGGCCGTACCGTTGCTGGCGGCCATGCTGGCCGCCCGTGAGTGTGGCATGGACTTGGCCGAAGCGGCCGAAGTGGCCGCAAAGATGGAGCCCCATCCCGCGCGCATGCAGCCGGTGGAGCTTGCCAGCAGGGCCACGTTGATCCGGGATGAGTACAACGGTTCGGCGGGCACAACCGAGGCGGCGCTGAAGTTCCTGGCTGAGGTCCGAAACCAGCGGCGGATCTTGGTGCTGAGCGACATCACCGACGATGATCGGCCGGACGGCGAGCGTGTTTTCGAGTTGGGACGGCGCGCCGCCGCCTTGGCCGACATCGTGGTCTTCGTTGGTCCGAACAGCCACTTCGGACGCGGCGGGGCGCTGGCCGGCGGCCGCAAAGACGATGAGGCTTACGCCTTCGCCGACCTGGAGGAGACAGCCTCCTGGCTTCAGCGCAACCTGGCGCCAGGCGATCTGTGGCTTCTGAAAGGCCGCAATGCGGACCACCTCTCCCGGATCTACTATCTGCTGAACGGCCCGGTGGCCTGCCGGAAACCGGTCTGCGAGCTGCGCCGCCTGTGCGATGAATGCCCGGAGCTGGGAGCGGAGCCTATAAGGCCGACGCCAGGAGCACGCTCGCTATGAGGTACCGCCTGCGGGATGCGTACGCGGTGCTGCGAACGCCCATCGGCCGCTCCCAGGTATGGAGCGGGTTGTACTTCCGGGCCTGGCCTCTGATGTGGCGTCTGGCCAACCTTTATCGCCGTACGGCGTTGCGAAACACCAATGTGGTTGCGGTCATCGGAAGCTACGGCAAGACCACGACCGCCCGCGCCGTCACTCAGGCGCTGGGCCGGAGAATCTCACCCCGCATCGAACTCAACGACCGGAGCTTCATCCCCTTAGCGATGCTGAGGACCGAGCCCGGGGCCAAGCACGCAGTGGTGGAGGTCGGCATCGACCACCGAGGGCAGATGGCGCGGTTTGCCCAAGCGTTGTTGCCGTCCACGTGCGTGATCACTTGCGTCGGCAGCGAGCACAACCGCAGCTTAGGCACGCTGGCCGACACGGCCAGGGAAAAGGCTGAGATGGTGCGCCTGGTGCCTTCTGACGGACTGGTCGTAGCAAACAAGGACGACGACTACGCACTGTGGATGGCCCAGCAGGGGCGTTGCCGCACGGTGACCTTTGGGTTTGACCCGGCCAGTGAGTTCTACGTCACCGAGGCTGAGCTGAATTGGCCCGTGGGAATGCGGTTCCGGCTTCACTACCACGGCCGGAGCGCTGTGGTCCAAACGCGCCTACTGGGCAGACACATGGCCTACCCTATCCTGGCGGCGTTCGCCGTAGCGTCCAGCGTGGGAATCCCGGCCGAGACGGCGTTGTCGCGGCTGTCAGAGCTACGGCCCACTCCGGGCCGCATGGAGCTGATGCCGCTGGCCAACGGCGCGGTCCTGCTCTGCGACTATTTCAAGTCCGGCCTGGAAACCATCTACTCGGCGCTGGACACGCTAGAGGCTGTTCCGGGCGCGCGGAAGATTGTAGTGCTCGGCGACGTCAGCGAGCCGCCCGGAAGCCAAGGCCCTATCTACAAGGCGCTCGGCCGGAGAGTGGCTGAAGTGGCCTCGTTGGCGTATTTTGTCAGCAGCCGGAATCAGTCGTACGCCAGCGGGGCGGCTGAAGCAGGGATGTCCCGGAGCCAGATCCGTTCGATGCCTCGCAGTGTGCTGGCCGCCGCCGCCGCGCTCCAGCCGGAACTGCGGAGCGGCGACGTAGTTCTCATCAAGGGCCGGGATACCCAGCGACTGGACCGGATCGCCTTCGCGCTGGCGGGACGGCCAGTCCGCTGCGACATCGAGTTCTGCCGCGCCATGCCCATGCGCTGCGCCGAGTGCGGGATGCTCGAGCGAGGCTGGGACGGCTTGAAGATCATCTTTTAAGAGATCCGCTCAGCCCTCCCTGCCCAAAGCAGGCGGCCGCGGCTGCGTGCTCCATTGCGGACACTGGGGCTCGGATCGTACTCTGGTCTCACGGTGACCGAGCAGCAGTTGCTTGATCAGATCGCCCGGCGGCTGCCCTTTCTGCGCCGCTCCGGCCTTGTGCTGGGCCCCGGCGACGATTGCGCCATCTTCCGCCCGCGGGGCAGCCGCTCCGACTGGCTCATCACGACGGACCTGGTCCTCGAAGGCGTGCACTTCCGGCCCCAGACTCATCCTGCCCGGGCCGTCGGCCACCGCGTGCTGGCCCGCGGGCTCAGCGACGTCGCCGCCATGGGCGGCACGCCCCGCTTCTGCTTTCTTTCCCTCGCCCTGGCCCCTTGGGCCGGCCGCCGCTGGCTGGACGGTTTCCTGCGAGGCTTCGCCGCTCTGGCGCGCCGTTTCGGCGTGATCCTGGCCGGCGGGGATCTGGCGCGGAGCCCCCAACTGCTTTGCGACATCATCGTCTGCGGAGAGGTTCCGCGGGGCGAGGCTTTGCGGCGGGACGGCGCGCGGCCTGGAGATCAGATCTGTGTCTCCGGCCAACTGGGCGGCTCGGCTTGTGGGCTCCGGACGGGCCGGGGCCAGGCCTGGAAGCGGCATCTGTACCCTGAGCCGCGCGTGGCCTTGGGCCGCTATCTGCGAGAAAAGCTCGGCGCGACGGCGGCGATGGACTTGAGCGACGGCCTCTCGCTTGATCTGCACCGCATGGCGCTGGCTTCGGGGTTGTCCGCAGTTCTCGAAAGAGACCCCCCCATTGACCCAGGGGCCACCTTAGAGGAAGCCCTGCACGGCGGCGAAGACTATGAACTGCTGTTCACCATCCCGGCGGCAATGGCCTTGCCTGCGGCCTACCAGGGCGTGCGCCTGACCCGCATCGGCGTTATGAAGGAGGGAAGACGCGGCGCGGTGCGCCTCGGCCGGGCGGCCCTCAAGCCTGGGGGATATGACCATTTCCGCGAGCCGCCGTGCTAAATTGACGGCAACGGCATTTGCTGGGCGGAAACAACTTCGGTGAGGCAGCCATGAGCTTCGGCCCGAAGACGAACTCGAAGCGCGCCACCCTAGCCTGGTGCTTGTATGACTTCGCCAACTCGGCCTACACCACGCTGATCATTACGGTGGCCTTCGCCGTGTATTTCCGGCAGGTAGTGGTGAATGCTTCCGACAACCGCGCCGACCAGCTCTGGGGACTGGCGAATTTCTTAGCGATGCTGTTGGTGGCGCTCGCCTCGCCCGTGCTGGGCGCGTTGGCGGATTACTCGGGGATGCGCAAGAGATTCCTCGTCCTGAGCACGCTCGTATCGGTGGGCGCCACGCTGGCGTTGTACCGGGTAGGGCCGGGCGACGTCACGTTCGCCATGGCCGCCTTCGTTCTGGGCACGGCCGCTTTTGAGGCAGGCTACGTCTTCTATAACTCCTTCTTGCCGGAGGTCTCCACCCCGGAGACCGTCGGCCGGGTGTCTGGGTGGGCCTGGGGGATCGGCTACGCGGGCGGCTTGCTTTGCCTGCTGGCCGCCAAGCCCTGGCTGGATCAATCCTTGGCCGGAGCGGCCGGGATCGCCGCCTACCAGAGTTCCTTTTTGCTGGTGGCGGCGTGGTTCCTGTTCTTCTCGCTGCCCGCGTTCTTGTGGCTTCGCGAGTCCACTCCGCAGGGCGCGTTGCAAGGATGGCGGACCTACGCGGCGGCCGGTTTCCAGCGCGTGCGCGGAACGCTGACTCACGTCCGCTCCTACCGCGAGACCGCCAAGTTCATCGTGGCTTCTCTGCTATTCACGGATGGCATCACGACCGTGATCACTTTTGCCGGCATCTACGCGACTACAACCATCGGCTTCTCCAACCGGGAGATGGTGATGCTGTTCTTGCTGCTGAACATCGTGGCCCTGCCCGGTTCTTTGCTCGCCGGCTACCTGGCGGACCGCATTGGCCCCAAGCAGACTCTCGTCCTGACCCTGGTGCTTTGGATTGCGGTTGTGGTTACCGCGGCTTCCTCGACGGGCAAGCCGATGTTTTGGGCGATGGCTTGCGGGGCGGCCCTGGGCACAGGCGGCACGCAGGCCGTGGGGCGGTCCTTCATGTCTCAGATCTCGCCGGCGTCGCGCCGGTCGGAGTTTTTTGGATTCTACGTGCTGAGCGGAAAGTTCGCCTCCATGTTTGGGCCTTTGTTGTTCGGCTCGGTGTCCCGTTACAGCGGCAGTCAGCGTCTGGCGGTGCTGTCGATTTTGCCCCTGTTTCTGGGCGGCCTGGCGCTGATGCAATGGATCAACGAGCAAAGAGCCATGGAGGATGCGGCCGAATGAACCTGGACTTCTTTGCCCGTTTCAACGAAAACGCCTCGCGGACGCCGGACCGGATCGCTCTCCAGTATCTGGACGGCGCGCACAGGGAAACCTTCAGCTATGAACAGGTAAGGCGGCGCGCGGCGGCGATCGGCTTGCGCCTGGCGGCCGAGGGTTTGCGGCCGGGCGATCACGCCGGAATCCTGATCGAGACTCACCCGCTGTGGGGGCTGGCCTTCCTGGGAGCGCAAAGCGCCGGCGCGGTCATTGTCCCATTGGACGCGCTCCATGATTCAAAGACGCTCGCCTCTCTGATCGCTCATTCCGAGTGCAAGTGGATGCTGGTCTCCGAACGCCTCCTGCCCAAGCTCGAACAGGCGGAGGCTCTGCTGCCCTCCCCGCTGCGGCGCGTCGTTCTGCGCCGCGAAGAGGAAGTTCGGGAGGACGCGTCCCTTCCACTGGTCCCACGCTCGCCCGATGACGAGCTGATGATTCTGTATACCAGCGGCACCACCGGCGCACCCAAGGGCGCCATCCTGACCGGCCGGAACGTGTATCAGAACGTGGCCGCAGGCATCGGCATGGTGGGACCCACCTCCGAGGAGCATTTCCTCAACGTGCTGCCTCTCAATCACGTTCTGGCGCTGGTGATCAACTTCTTCATCCCGCTGTATTTGGGCGCGCGCGTCACGTTCCTGGCCACTGTGGAAGCCCAAGCCGTGCTCCAGGCCTTTCGCGACGAGGGAATCTCGCTGTTCGTTTGCGTCCCCCAGTTCTACTACCTGATGCACCGGCGCATCCTCCAGCAGGCGCACAGCCAGCCGGCGCTGAAACGTTTTCTGTTCCGTAGGCTGTTGGCGGTGTCGCGCTTCTGCAATCTCTGGTTGGGATTCAATCCAGGACGCACCTTCTTTCCGGCCATTCACCGGCCTTTCGGGCCGCGCATGCGGCTGTTCGGCGTAGGCGGCGCGCGCTTTGACCCGCAGGTGGCCGAATCGCTGCGGGACATGGGCTTTTCCATCGTGCAGGCCTTCGGCATGACCGAAACCGCCGCGCTGGCGACCCTGGCGCTGCCCAAGGGCCGCGCCGTCGGCACGGTGGGCGTCCCTCTGCCGCACGTCCAGATCCGCATTCATCAGCCGGACGAAACCGGCTGTGGGGAGCTGCTGATCCGGGGAGAGAACGTGATGCGCGGCTACTACCGCAATCCGGAAGCCACGGCCGAAGCGCTCCGGGAAGGCTGGCTCCACACCGGCGATCTGGGCCGCATCGACCGGTACGGTTTCTTGCGGATCACCGGGCGCAACAAGGACGTCATCGTGCTTAGCTCCGGCAAGAATGTGCATCCCGAAGAGGTCGAACGCTTCTATCAGGCCGGCTGTCCGAACATCAAGGAGATTTGCGTCGTCGGCATCCCTGACGAAGGCGGCGAACGCCTGCACGCCATCGTGGTCCCGGACTTCGATGCGCTCAAACAGAAGGGCATCGTCAACGCCTACGATGCCATCCGCTGGGAGATGGAGTCGCTATCCCAGAAGCTGCCGGGCTACCAGCGGGTGCTGAGCCTGGAGATCCGGCAGGAGCCGCTGCCGCGGACGACCACGCGCAAGCTCAAGCGGTTTGAGATCACGCGGCAAGTGCGCGAAGGGCGCGCGCCGGCGCCCGCCGTCCAGGAAGACTACGAGCCACAGAGCGCCGTCGAGCACTTGGTCTTTCGGCTGATCCGCGGCATCAAAGACACCGCCGCCATTCATCCCTCGATGAACCTGGAGCTGGACTTGGGTCTGAGCTCCCTGGAACGGGTCGAGCTGCTCAGCTCGATCGAACAAGCTTCCGGGGCGCCGATCCCGGCCGAGGCTGCGGCGCGCATCCACACGGTGGCGGAGCTGGTCTCGGCCGTCGCGGCCCAGGCCGGAACTTCCGCCGCTGCTGCGGCCGAGAGCCGGGTGAACTGGAGCGCCATCCTCAAAGACCCTCTGAATCCGGCCGAGGAGCTTCAGGCCCGGAGGCTGCTCTGCGCGGCGCCGTTCCGCGAAGCGTTTCGATACGGCCTGGCCCTGCTGGTCCGGGCGGCGGCGCGGCTGCTGCTGCGCCTGCGCTGGCAAGGCCTGGCGAATCTGCCGGAACCACCGTTCATGCTCTGCCCGAACCACGTCAGCTTCATCGACGTCTTCGTGGTGATGTGCGTGTTGCCTTGGCGCGTCTCGCGGCGGGTGTTTTTCTTAGGCGACGCCGCGCTGTTCCGGGGAAGGTTCATGCAGCTGGCGGCCTATCTTCTGAAAGTCATCACGGTCAGCCAAGACCATGCTGTTTATTCGTCCCTGCGTCTGGCCGCGGAGGGTCTGCGCCGAGGGTTTGTGCTGTGTGTTTTTCCAGAAGGGGAGAGGTCGATCGACGGCAAGCCCAAGGTTTTCCGGAAGGGACCGGCGATCGTGGCCACCGAATTGTCGCTTCCGGCCGTGCCCGTGGCGATCCAGGGCGCGTGGGAGGTGTGGCCCCGGGGGTCGAACCGCATCCGCCTGCATCCGGTCCGGGTGCGCTTCGGCGAGCCCCTCCAGGCTGCGGGCAAGACCGCCGATGAGTTCAACGCGGAACTGCGTCAAGCCGTGGAACGCCTGTTGTAAAATGAGGTAGTAGAAACCGAGCCACCCTAGCTCAGCCGGTAGAGCAGCGGTTTCGTAAACCGCAGGTCGTCGGTTCAAGTCCGACGGGTGGCTCCACTCCGATTCTCGATTTTCTCCGCAGCCCCAGCCTAGAGCTTGCCTCAGTAATCGGTGGGCCTTCCTCGGACCGAACTGGCTTGCATTCGTGCGGCTTGCGTGCGCCCGGCCTCGCTCATCGCTAAGATGGCTGGAGTAGCTTTCGAGCAACGCCATTGACTCATAGGAGGTTCAGAGATGAAGAGAAGGACCCTGATCCAAAGCCTGGCGGCAGGCGCGTTCGCGGGCGCAGTGACCGCCCGCCAGGCGGCTGCACAGGCCCAGGCCGAGCGCGCCACCCGTGGGATGCCCTCGCCCAAGATCAAAGACATCCAGGTGATCGCCACGGCTCCGGCCGGCTTGCGGCTCTGCGTGGTGAAGGTGATCACCGATCAAGATGGCCTGTACGGCTACGGCTGCGCCACCTTCACGCAGCGCGCGGACCTGGTGGTGCCTGCGGTCGAGAAGTACCTCAAGCCTTTTCTGTTAGGCTGGGCCGCGGACCGCATCGATGACATCTGGCAGGCCTGCTACAACAGCTCCTACTGGCGCAACGGCCCGGTGCTGAACAACGCCATCAGCGGCGTGGACCAGGCGCTGTGGGACATCAAGGGGCGTCAGGCGGGCATGCCGGTCTATCAGCTCCTCGGCGGCAAGTGCCGCGAAGCGGCCGATTGTTACGCCCACGCCTCCGGCGCGGACATTCCCCAAGTCATTGAGAGCGCCAAGGCCATCATGGCTCGCGGTTTCCGGCATGTCCGAGTGCAGGTCGGCATTCCGGGCATGGCCGCCTATGGCGCGGGTGGTCAGACACGCTCCGGCGTCACCTTCAAGCCGTTGCACGACCGGCCCGTGTATGAACCGGCCGTCTACATCCGCCGCACTCTGCAACTGCTGGAAGCCTGCCGCAAGGAGCTGGGCGACGAGGTCGAGTTGCTGCACGACGTCCATGAGCGCATCAGCCCTACGCAGGCGTTGCAGATGGCGCGCGATGTCGAGAAGTTCCGGCTCTTCTTCCTGGAAGATCCCCTGTCCCCTGAAGACATTGCCTGGTTCCGCATCATGCGCCAGCAGACCTCCACGCCGATCGCCATGGGCGAGCTGTTCAACAGCCCGCATGAATGGGTGCCGCTGATCTCCGAGCGCCTCATCGACTACATCCGCATCCACGTTTCGCAGGCGGGCGGACTGACGCCCTGCCGCAAGATCGCCGCTCTGGGCGAAATCTTCGGCGTCAAGACCGCCTGGCACGGCCCAGGAGACGTCTCACCCATCGGGCATGCCGCCAACGTGGCATTAGACCTGGCCTGCCACAACTTCGGCATCCAGGAGTACACCGCGTTTAACGAACGGGTTCGGGAAGTTTTCCCGGGGACTCTGGTGGCGAAGGATGGCTACCTGTATGCCAATGAAGCGCCGGGCTGGGGCATCGAGGTAAATGAAAAGCTCGCTGCGAAATACCCCTTTGGGACCGGCGAAAGTGGTGAGCGCCAGCGCTTGAACGGCGGCTGGGGCGACGTGCGGCGTCTGGACGGGACCATTATTAAGCAGTAGGCCGTTTTCTAAATCAAGGTTCGGGCATTCGCGGGCGCAGGCGGGCAAGCCTACGCCCGCATCCTTAGATGAAAATGCCGGCCGGCGGCAAGGCTGCGCTTTGTACGCTCCCCCTAGGGTATACTTGCTTCTTCGTTCGGGGCCGAAAACGGCGCCTGGGCGGGCGAGCGTCCTATGGCTTGGTGGATGTGGGCGGCGATCGGGTTCCTGTTGCTGGTGGGGGAACTGCTGACTCCCGGCGGCTTCTATATTGTGTTCTTCGGCATCTCCGGGCTGTGTGTGGCCCTGGTCTCCGCCATCTTCCCTCGCTTCCCGCTGTGGGCGCAATGGCTGTTGTTCTCTTTGCTCGCCCTGGTGGCCCTATTGTTCTTCCGGCGGCCGCTGCTGGAATGGTTCCGGAGCCGCTCGCCTGCTCCCCAAGTCGACTCCCTGGCCGGGGAGATTGCCGTGGCGATGGAAGAGATTCCTGCCGGTTCAATTGGAAAAGCCGAATTACGCGGCTCGGCCTGGAGCGCCCAGAACATTGGAGATACGCCACTGAGGCGAGGCCAGCGCTGCCGCGTCGAGCGCGTGGAAGGCTTGACGTTGTACATCCGAAGCTGTTGAGGAGCTGCTTATGACCGGCGCCATGATTGTTGTCCTCTTGTTGGCGGTTTTGTTTTTGATCATTTTGGCCAAGACCGCCGTTGTCGTCCCCCAGCAGAGCGCGTACGTGGTGGAGAGGCTGGGCAAATATAGCTGCACGCTGGAAGCCGGATTCCACATCCTGGTTCCTTTTCTGGACGTCATCCGCTACCGCCACACGCTCAAGGAGCAGGCCATCGACGTGCCCGAACAGGTCTGCATCACCAAGGACAACGTCCAGGTGGGCATCGACGGGATCCTTTACCTCAAAGTCATGAACCCGGAGCGGGCTAGCTACGGCATTTCCGACTACCGCTTCGCCATCACCCAGCTTGCCCAAACGGCGCTGCGCAGCGAGATCGGCAAGATCGACCTGGACCGCACCTTCGAGGAGCGCACCAACATCAACACCTCCCTGGTGACCGAACTCGACAAGGCGTCCGAGCCGTGGGGAGTCAAAGTCCTCCGCTACGAGATCAAGAACATCAACCCTCCGAAGGACATCCAGGCGGCCATGGAGAAGCAGATGCGCGCCGAACGGGAGAAGCGCGCCATGATCCTCACCTCCGAAGGGGCGCGCGACGCGGCCATCAACACGGCCGAGGGCGAGAAGCAGAAAGTAATCAAGGCGTCGGAGGCTACCAAGCAGCAGCGCATCAACGAAGCCGAGGGCCAGGCGGCCGCGATTCTCACCGTCGCCAACGCCACTGCCGAGGGCCTGAGGCGCGTAGCCGAGGCAATTCAGGCGCCGGGCGGCTTTCAGGCGGTGCAACTGCGCGTGGCCGAGGCCTACATCGCTCAGTTCGGCAATCTGGCCAAACAGAGCACGACGCTGATCATCCCATCCACGCTGAGCGACATCAGCGGCATGATCGCGGCGGCGATGAAGGCCGTCCAGGCAGCCGGCGGCCCAGGGCCGGCGCAAGGCGCCGCCGAATAAAGCACTTTCGGCCGCTGCCCGCCTCCAGCCGCCCGCCCTAATCCGGCCTTGGGGCTTACTTTGCCGCCCGAAGCACACGGGGACCGGTGCGGCGGGCGCGTTTTTCCCGAATGCCCGGGCTGGCGTTGTGTACCACGACAATGCCTGAGTCGGTCACCGTGTGCCCCGCCTTGCGGTCCGCTTCCGGATCCTGGCCGATCTGGGTGCGCTCGGGCAGCAGCACGCCCTGCTCGACGATGGCCCGCCGGAGGCGGGAGTGTCGCCCCACCCAGACGTTGGCGTGCAGGATGGAATCTTCCACCAACGCGTGGCTGTTGATCCGCACGCCCGGCGACAGCACGCTGTGCACCACCTTTCCCCCGGAAATGATGCACCCGTGGGACACTAGAGAATCCAGCGCCACCCCCATCCGCACGCCTTCGTCGGCGAAGACGAACTTGGCCGGCGGCATGCGCACCGGGCCCGTGCGCAGCGGCCAGTTCTGGTCGTACAGATTGAACACGGGGCTTACCGAGACCAGGTCCATGTTGGCTTCATAGTAGGAATCGATGGTTCCCACGTCCCGCCAGTAGCGCACCTCCTTGCGGTTCTCGTCGATGAAGTCGTAGGCGATCACCCGGCAGCGGCCGATCAGTTTCGGAAGCACATCTTTTCCGAAGTCATGGCTGCTCGACTCGTCCTCCGCATCTTCCAGAAGGGCATCGACGAGCACCGGCGTGTTGAACAAGTATACCCCCATCGAGGCGCTGCACATCTCCGGATTGAAGCGGGACCGCCGCGGATTGCCGTGCTGCGGTTTCTCCTCAAACCCGGTGACGCGGTAGTCGTCGCCGATCTCGACGATGCCGTACCGCGGGGCGTCCTCGGGCGGGGTCTGGCAAGTGGCCACGGTGACGTCCGCTTTGTGCAGATGGTGCCACTCGAACATGGTCCGGTAGTCCATCTTGTAGACGTGATCGGCCGAAAGGATCAGCACCTGCGAGGGCCGCTCTTCCTCGATGCTCTGGAGATTCTGGTAGACCGCATCGGCCGTTCCCAGATACCAGGTGTCGCGGCGGCGGCGCGTGGGCGGAATGGTTTCGATGAACTGTCCCAGCTCCGGCGAAAGGATATTCCACGCCTCGCGCACGTGCCGGTTCAAACTTAGGGCTTTGTACTGCGTCAAGATGAAGATCCGGGTCAGCCCGGAGTTGACGCAGTTGGAGAGAGTGATGTCGATGAGCCGGTAGATGCCTCCGAAAGGCATCATCGGCTTGGCTTCGTCCCGGGTGAGAGGACCGAGCCGCTCGCCGGCGCCGCCCGCCAGCAGGATCGTCAGAACGCGGGAGGACGGCCCGGTCATGAAGACATGTTGCATAGGCTCCTCCGTCGCTCGGACAGCGCTTCCCGCAAGAATTCTCTACTTGGATTGTATCCGCTCTGTTCTGCGGATGGATGCCTAACCTCAAGCGGCATGCATCGCGGCCCGGCGGCGTGCCGTGCGCGGCCGCCGTGAGGGGGAACCGGCGGCTTGGGGAAGGAGGAGCCAAGCCCGCCGGTTCCCGCGCTCTGCCGCTCGGAAAGTAAAAGGCTTCCGGCGCTTCTGGCGCAGGCCGTTTCCCAAACGTCCACGGCTCACATTCAGAGTACGGCCTGAATCCCGCATTGACCATACCGTTAAGCCACCAGCTTGCGCCCCCAAATGCCAGTACCGCCCCCTTGCCGCGTCTCGCCGTGGGCTATCCTGAAGAACGGTATATCGCTATGTCCTTCACTTACACTGACATCTCCAAGATGATCGACCACTCCCTGCTGCACCCAGCGCTCAGCGAACAGGCTCTGGAACAAGGGATCCGCCTGGCACTAACCTACGACGTCGCCAGCGTCTGCATCCTCCCCTACTACCTGAGGCGCTGCGCGGAACTGCTGGCTGGAAGCGGGGTCAAGCCCAGCACCACCATCGGTTTCCCCCACGGCGGCCATGCCACGGCCATCAAGCTGGCCGAAGCCCGGCGCGCCATCGAGGACGGCGGCCAAGAGCTGGACATGGTCATCAACATTAGCAAGGCCGTAAGCGGCGATTGGGGCTACGTCCGCGACGACATCTGCGCGGTCGTCGAGGCTGCCCATGAGCACGGTCGCAAGGTAAAGGTCATCTTCGAGAACTGTTATCTGAACGACGTCCAGAAGATCCGCTTGTGCGAGATCTCGAGCGAGGTCGGCGCCGACTGGGTGAAAACCTCCACCGGCTACGGAACCGGCGGCGCCACCTTGGAAGATCTGGCTCTCATGCGCAAGCACTCCGCCCCGCACGTCCAGGTCAAAGCCGCCGGCGGCATCCGCGATCTGGACGCCGCCCTCAAGGTCCGCGAGCTGGGCGTCACCCGCATCGGAGCCAGCCGCACCGCCGAGATCCTGGACGAATGCCGGCGAAGGCTCGGCTTGGAGCCGCTCCAACCCCCAACGGTTCCATCTTCTGTAGGAGGATATTAGCCATGATGCAGCTCGGTTTCGTCAGCGCCATCCTGCCGGACCTCAGCCTGAAGGAGGTCATCCGGTTTGCTTCGGAGAACGGTTTCGAATGCGTCGAGCTGATGTGCTGGCCCCGCGGCAAGGCAGAACGGCGCTACGCCGGCGTCACGCACCTGGACGTGGCCGCGCTGGACGCACAGGAGGCGGCCCGCATTCAGGACTTGCTCCGTTCCTCCGGGGTCGCCATCAGCGGCCTCGGCTACTACCCCAATCCGCTCACCCCGGATCCGGAAGAAGCCCAGGTCTACCGCGAACACCTGCGCAAGGTCATCCAGGCCGCCGCCCTGCTCAAGGTCCCGGTAGTCAATACTTTCATTGGGCGGGACTGGACCCGCAGCGTCGAGGACAACTGGCCCCGTTTCCTGGAACTCTGGCCGCCGCTCATCCGGTTCGCCGCCGAGTGCGGCGTCAAGATCGCCATCGAAAACTGCCCGATGCTCTTCACCAAAGACGAATGGCCCGGCGGCAAGAACCTCGCCACGTCGCCCGTCATCTGGCGGCGCATGTTCGAGGCCATCCCGCTCGACAACTTCGGCCTCAACTTCGATCCCTCGCACTTCGTCTGGCAGCGCATGGACTGCCTCAAAGCCGTGCGCGAGTTTGCCCCGCGCATCTTCCACTTCCACGCCAAGGACGCGCGGATCGATCAGGACCGCCTGGCTGAGGTCGGCATCCTCGCCCACCCGCTCCAGTTCCACACCCCCAAGCTCCCCGGCTTGGGCGACGTCAACTGGGGCGCGCTGTTCTCGGTGATGACGGAGGCCGGTTACCAGGGCCCGATTTGCATCGAAGTTGAGGATCGGGCCTACGAAGGGTCGCTTGAGATGCGCAAGGCGGCGCTGCGCCAGTCCGCTCTGTATCTCAGGCAGTTTCTGCCGTTGGCGCGCTGAACTTACTCAGTTAATTTGCCGTCGCGCACCAAGTAACGGAAGTCGACGTGCACGGTGGCGTCGCTGAGGCAATGCCGGTGCAACAGGGGACCTTTCAGCGCCCCGCCCAGCTCCTCATTGCCGCCGAAGCCCAGGCATACCGTGCCGCGAGCGGAGGGCCCCTCGGAAGCGCTGCTTGAGAATCCGATGCTGAACTCGGCGAACCGGTAAGCCGCCTCGCCCATCGCCGCCAGCGCCACTGCCAGCTCTTCCGCTCCTTCCGCCGCCCGGATCCGTGTGATCCGCCCGTTGTCCACCTCGATGACGACGTTCTTGCCAGCGGCGCCGCCCAGACGCAGCTCCGGAAGGCTGATCTGGCCGAAGCTGGCCTGCTCCGGCGGGGCCACCCGCAGCAACCCGTCCCCGCCTTCCACATCCTCCACATGAAAAGGCCGGCTGCCAACCCGGAACATGAAGTCCGTTCCGCGCGGAGTCCGCACTCGGACCGTTCCCAGCCGCAGCACCTCTTTGGCGCGTTCACGTGCCGCCGCATCCGCCGCCGAAATCACCTGCACGCCGGCGGGGACCACCGGCATCCTCCAGCGGTTCAGGTCCCGCGTATCGCGGTGCCAGGGCCGCTTGAACCGCAGCAAGTTGGCGAATGTCCGCTGCGGGTTGAGGCTGATCCGCATGAACCGCTGCCAGCCTAGGCTGCCGCTCTCTGCCTCGAACTTGCGGATCACCAGCCGGTCCAGGGCATCCTCAAGCACCGTCATGCCCAGCCCGCCGGTAGGCGTCATCACCAGGTCGGTGAGGCCCGCCGTGCCCGGCCGCTTGCCGACGTGCCCAATCGTGGCTTCGCTGATGGGGCCAATTTCGAACTGCGTGCTGTATGCCGCCGACCAGGCCATGGACTTCAGCCGGCTGCGCCAGTACGCCCCCTCCCGGCTGAACTCCTGCGTGATGCCCGCCGGATCGTTGTGGATCTGGATGAAACCCGCCACCGCCCCCTGCATGGGGTGCGCGATGTAATTCGTGAAGAAACTATCGCCGTCGCCCCAACCCCGGATGCTCTTAATACAGGACCAGTAATTGCGGAAAAACTTGCCTTGAAATTGCTCGCGCGTTTTGGCCTGCGTCAGCCGCAGCGAGTGTTCAATGCTCAAAAAGAGAAACGACTGCCGGAGCGCCGGACCCCACCCGAAACCCTCCCGGCGTTCCACCTCGCCGGGAGCTTGCGCCGGGTCTTTCATTCCAGCGCCGGAGGCGGCAGCGGCAAACAGCATCGCGGCTGCGAGCAGCTTCCAACGCATGCCTGTCAGAGCCTCAACTCGTAGAACGAACCGCTGTCGTCTACAGTATACAATCGCCGTGGTGCGCCCCTTCCGGGCGGCGCTTTCGAAGAGCTTCCCAGGCCACGCAACCGCTGACGGTTTGGCTTCCCCGGCGGGCCGCTGGATCCTGTCTCCATGCTCAGAAGCGAGTTTCTCTCCCGGCCGGCCATGCCCGTCTTGTTCAACAGAGACGGCCAGTTCGGCTTCGACAAGCCCATCCACAAGGATGCTGCCGGCGCTCATCCACCGGGACCGCGCATATGCCGAGGGCTAGCCTGATCGCGCACCTGCTTGCGTTTCCTCCTTAAGCGGCTAGGGGAAACTCCATAAGCGCGCCGGAACTCGCGCACGAAGTGGCTGGCATCCTCCCAGCTTACCTGAGCAGCGACCTGTTTCACCTCCAACTCCAGCCTGCCGAGCAGTTGCCGGGCTGCCTCCAGGCGGATCTGCTTCCAATAGGCGCGCGGGGCGAGTCCCATCGCCTGGTGAAAGAGGCGCCGGAAATGCCGCTCGGACAAGCCCAACGAACGCGCCAGGCCGACAAAGCGCAGCTTGCTTCCCAGAGATTCCTGCATCAGGCGGACCGCTTTAGCCACCCGGTGATCCACATCAAAAGTGTAACTCGAGCGGGCTCCCGCAAGGCGCCGCCATGGCGCCATACAAATGTCCGAAACGGCCAATAGAAATGCCTTGACGGCCTAATTCGCCCGCTCCAAAATAAAGGTGGAATGCTGGCTAGAGTAACATGGGTGATTGTCCTAGCGGGTTTGGCAGGCGGGAGCTGGGCACAAGTTCCCAGGCCGCTCCGCTCGGGTGCAGTCGTGCCCGATACGGCCCTTTACGAATCGTTTTTCTACCGGGTTTACTTTATCGATCGTGTGGCCCGGGATGCCGAACGCAGGGGGCTGGACGGCGGCGCAGCCTTGAGCCGCTTTCAGCGGAGCATGGGGCTCTCGGATCAGGAAATGGCGGTCCTAAGGGCAGTGGCTGCGGATTGGCGCGCGAATTTCGAGGCATTCGTCCAGGAAGCGGCGCCCTGGGCGGAGGCAGCACGGGACCGTAGGGATGCCAACGGAGAACCACCCCCGGACCTGGCGCCACGCTTGAAAGCGCTGGTTGAAAAGAGGCGGCGGATCGTGCAGGACGGCATCGACCGGCTCAAGGCCGCATTTGGCCCGGTGCGCTTTTTCAGCTTCGATACGCACGTGAGGGCAACCTCAACGCTGGACGGAGTGACCGTCTCCCGATCTTCTCCCGGGAAGCAGTGAAGGCGCAATGAGACATCCCACCGCTCCGAGCCTGGTGTCTCCCTTCGTCACGCTGGCCCTCCTTGCCGCGTGGAGCCCTCCGCCCCTCGCCGGTCAGTTTATCTTGACTGAGTCCTGTGTTTGGTACGTGGAACGGGATTACTTTCAGGTGGATGTCCAGGGCTACTCCAGGACCTACATCGTGGACTGGCCCTATTTCGCAGCTTCGCCTTCAGTTATAAGCGCCCTTTATCAGGCGCCCGGAGGAGGCTGGATTGACTATGCGTGGAGATGGGGAGTTTGGGGAGCGGAGGCCATCGTGGACGTGCAAGGCTCCCTCCTGCCTCGTGGGTACACCTACCAGGTGCAGGGGATGCACTGGTTCTTTTATGATACGGATTTCTACGTCGGCACGACCAACGCTTCCGTCTACGTTCCCGTAGTGCCGATCGTCCCTTGGGGCGAATCAAGCTACTTTGTAGGCATGTGGCAATCATCGCCCGTTTTTCAAGCAGCGTTTAATGCCGTCCTGTGGCCGGAGGGTTACGTATTCAACGGCGGTCGTGTTTACGAGAGCGTGCCGGGGTTCTACGACGAATGCCGGGCTAACGATCCGGCCGGTTCGGGGCCGCAGTTGACTCTGGAGGCAGATGGGAGCTGGACCGTCGGTGAGCTTGGGGACGGAGTTTATGGACATGACTGGGTGGGTGTTGACCGGAATTGGGTCGATTACTACACGCAATTGATCGCGTCTCAGCAGATGGCTCCTTGCAGCGTCGGGGCGGTTCAGACGATGTTCTATCAATCGGGGTGGGGAGTCGGTACTGCCTATCAAGTGAACGCCACTGGTGTGTTCCTTGACGGTTACAACTTGACTGCCGTCCGCGGAAACGCTTCCGCCAGCAGCCCTGCGCCTTGATCCCGTGCGGGGGAAGGGGCGAATTGACCCAGCGGAACGCGGGGGGCGTCAATCTGGCCGAAACGAGTGGAAAGGAGTTGTCATATGGTCCAGCGCTCTAAGCGAAGACCGCCCCTTCTCGTTGCCTTTGCGCTCGGGGCGGCGGGGTGCATCACCCTGTGGGCGCAGATTCAGATCCGGCGGATTACGGACACGGTGGAATGGTTTCTGCCCTTAGACCGCGCCGCGGAGGTGCTCGAACAGCGCTACGCATTGCCTGTGACTTATGAAGGCCCGCGGCTGCGCTGGAGCGGTGAGCTACAGTTTGAACCGCAGTTCCCCGGCGGCAAGCCCGTGCTCGGCCCCCGCCGTCACACCCTTGTTCTCCCTCCAGACCTGTTCCCCCCCCAGGTTCCGGCCGGAGAAGCGGTAAGGAAGGTGGTGGAAGCATACCAGCAGCAACATCCAACTTTCACCCGGTACAAGGTGCTGGAGTCGTCCATGGGGTTTCATATTGTCGCCGACATGGTCCCCGACGAAGCGGGCGTCCATGTGCCCTCCATCAACCCGCTGGATCTCCGTGTTGACGTTCCCTCCGCCCGCAGAACTGCGGCGGAACACATCAGCGCTCTCTGCGACGCTCTCACCCGCGCCGGTGGTCTCAAGATCAAAACCAACGCCAGCGTCTCCTTCGAGCGCTTGTACGCCGCCAACGGCTATGTGTTGCCTAAAGGGCCTGTGGGCGACGTCAGATCATTTATTGAATTCGAATGGGGTGTGCGCGATGCCGTCGCGCGGGAAGCACTAATCCAGTTCCTCAGCGGCTCGGCTACAACACTGAGCTGGCGGTTCACATGCTCTCCGCCTGTTCCGGCTGAGGAGCCCTTCTGCATGCTCAATCTCGTTTCACTCATGGTTGGTCCCGAGCGGCGGGTGGTAAGTTACGACCGCTGCAAGGGGCGCTGCCGCGCTCTGCCGGGGCCAGATGGGAGGCCGCTGCCTCTTCCGCCGCAAGCCGGGCCATAAGCGGTCAACCTGCCCGATTTGCTTTTACTCCGCCGCAAACCGCCGGTACATCTCTTCGACCCGCGCCGCCTCCGCATCTCCTGGATGAATCACAATCCTGTGCCGGAACTGGATGCTTTTCCCCGCTGGAATCACGATCGTTCCATCCAGCTTGTCGTCGCCCGTGAACTCGTGCGCCCCGGTGGCGTTGGCCGCCAGCAGCCCGTAGCCCCGCGCCATCCAGTAGGTGGGAAAGTTCGGATTGGAAGGATGGTCGAACATGGCCACTCCCACCACCTCACTGCCGATCTTGCCCGAGTAATCCACCCACCGCGCTCGCTTGCCCCAGATCTGCTTCTCCCCCACGCCTCCCTCGGAGTTGACCAGCCTGGCGCCTTTGGGCTCAGTAAGATCATCAGCCACCCGGAACGCCATTACGCCCTCTTTGGTGTCGCCCAAGGTCAGGTCGATTCCCCGGTCGGCCAGCACCCGGATGGTCACATCCACGATCCGGTTCCGGCCTTCCGCGGAGAAGACGTAGCTCTCCTCCAGGCTGCCCAGCACCCGCCCGTCCGGCGCTGCCATTGCCAGGCTCAGCCCGATGCTGCCCCGCGCCCGGTTGACCGAAGGCGGCGACTTCAGCCGGTAGCGGCCCGTGTTCTTCGCCGTGGTCCAAAAATCGACGCCGTTGGTGCGCCCGTGCGCCCACCACAGTCCGCGGTGATGCGGGTGGTCGGTGGTTTCGCCGGGCGCGGGATCGACTGGCCAGCCGCGCGTCACAAGCACGCCGGAGGCGGCGCGGAACGGGTGAAAGAACGGCTTGTCCAGCTCCTCGCCGTAGTGGAGCGCCGTAAACGGCTGCCCCTCGATCCGCACCTCGATCTTGCCGGGCGCCTCGGTGAACGTCACCGCTGGCGCGCCCTGACAAGCACACTCCAGTACCGCCAAGGCCAGCAAGAGCGATCCAATCCGCATAACTATACCCCCTGATGCGCCTTTCACGCCTTTCCACAAGGCGACCATAGGTATAATACCGCCATGCGGTACGCCGTTCTCGCCTTCGCTTTGGCCGCGGTCCTTCAAGCGGCTGATCCCGCCTTGCTCCAGAAGCGCTTCCAGGATCCCCCGCCCGACGCCCGCATCCTGATGCGCTGGTGGTGGTTCGGTCCCGCCGTCACCCACGCCCAGCTCGAGCGCGAAATGCGGCTCATGAAACTCGGCGGAATCGGCGGCTTCGAAGTTCAACCCACTTATCCGCTGGCCCCGGACAACGCCGCTGCCGGTTTCCGGAACTTGCCTTTCCTGTCGGACGAGTTCATCGAGGCCCTGCGCTTCACCAGCCAGAAGGCCCGCGAACTCGGCTTGCGGATGGATCTCACCCTCGGCAGCGGCTGGCCCTACGGTGGCCCCACGATCTCCATCGATCAGGCCGCCGGCCGCTTGCGCACCGTCCGCACGCGCGCCGTGGCCTCGCGCCGCGTCCCGCTGCCCGATCTGGAAAGCGGCGAGGAGTTCATCGCTGCTTTCGCCGCCCCCGCCCAAGAGGGCAACCTGGACGCTCAAGCCTTGCGCCAGCTCGACAGCATCTCCTCGGGTGCGCTCCACCTGCCCGAAGACATGCCCCTGCCGGCCGAGGCGATCTTCTTCATCTCCAGCCGCACCGGCATGCAGGTCAAGCGCCCCGCCGTGGGCGCCGAAGGCTTCGTCCTCAATCACCTCGACCGGCCCAGCCTGGACCACTATTTGCAAACCGTCGGCGAACGTCTGATGCAAGCCTTCGACTCCCAACCTCCCTACGCCATCTTCTGCGACAGCCTCGAGGTCTATCAGTCCGACTGGACCCCCGATTTCCTACAGGAATTCGAGAAGCGCCGCGGTTACGATCTCAAGCCTCACTTGCCGGCTTTGGCTCTCGATCTCGGCCCCGCCTCCGCCGAGATCCGCCGGGACTGGGGCAAGACCCTGACCGAGCTGTACGAAGAGCGCTTCGCCGCACCCATGCAGGCTTGGGCCCGCCGCCACAACACACGCTTCCGCATCCAGGGCTACGGCAACCCGCCCGCCACGCTCTCCAGCTACATCTATGCCGACCTGCCCGAGGGCGAAGGGTACCAGTGGCGCGCCCTCAGCACCTCTCGCTGGGCCTCCTCCGCCGGTCATCTGCTCGGCCACACAGTCATCAGCTCCGAGACCTGGACTTGGCTGCATTCGCCTTCCTTCCGCGCCACGCCGCTGGACATGAAGATGGAGGCCGACCTGCACTTCCTCCAGGGCATCAACCAGCTCATCGGCCACGGCTGGCCCTACACGGCGGAAGGCGTCCAGTACCCCGGATGGCGTTTCTACGCCGCTGCGGTCTTCAATGACCGCAACCCCTGGTGGATCGTCATGCCCGACATCACCCTCTACCTCCAGCGGGCCAGTTTCCTGCTTCGCCAGGGCCAACCGGTGCAGGATGTCCTGCTGTATCTCCCCGTGGATGACGCCTACGCCGCCATGCATCCAGGCCCGACCGAGTTGAACCGCGTGTTGGCCCGCATCGTGCCGTCCGGGATCATTCCTCAGATCCTCGATGCCGGCTTCAATTTCGACTTGATCGACGACGGCCTTCTGGAGCGCCGCGGCCGGCCCACGAAAGGCGCGCTCGTGTTCGACACGCTCCGCTACCGGGCGGCCGTGCTTCCCCCCATGGACCGGATCCCCCTAGCCACGCTCCGGACCCTCCTCACCTTCGCCCAACTGGGCGGGACCGTGATCGCCACCGGGCGGCTGCCCTCCCGAGCGCCGGGCTTCAAAGCGACGGACCAGGACCACAACGAGGTCCGCGATTTGGTCCGCCGCCTGTTCCAGGCCCCGGAAGCCCCAGGGATTTTCCTGCCCTCGGAAGATCAGCTCGGAAAGACCCTCGCCTCCCGGCTCCAGCCGGACATGGTCCTGAGCCCACGCACGCCGGACATCGGCTTCGTGCACCGCCACGAATCCGACGCCGAGATCTACTTCCTCGCCAACACGGGCAACGTCACCCGCAGCGTGAACGCCACTCTCCGCGTTCCCCCCGGGCTTTCGCCAGAGTGGTGGGATCCGATGGACGGCTCCGTGCTCCCCGCCGAAACCGTCAAGCGCGAAAACGGCAGCGTCACCGTCCGCCTTGAACTTCCCCCTTACGGCTCCCGCTTCCTGGTCTTCACGCGCCGCTCTCTCCCCGCGCCAGCCGCTGCCGCCACCCGGGCGCTGCCCGCCCCCGTCGATCTCAGCACCGGCTGGCGTGTCCGGTTCGGAGACGGCGGGCCGCCCGTGGAAATGGCCTCTCTGCGTTCCTGGACCGATCAGGAATCCACCCGCTATTTCTCCGGCGTCGCAACCTATGAAAAAGAGATCACCGTCCCGGCCACAATGGCTGCCCCAGGCTTGCGCCTCTGGCTGGATTTCGGCGAAACCCGCCCCACAACGGCGCCTGCGGGCGCTCGCCAGCAAGCGCTTTTGGAAACACCCGTCCGTGAAGCCGCCGTGGTCTACCTCAACGGCGAACGCGTCGGTTCGCTGTGGCGCCCGCCCTACCGTCTCGACGTCACGGGCCGCCTCAAGCCCGGCGCCAACCAGCTCCGCATCGACGTGGCGAACCTCGCCATCAATTACCTGGCGGGCCAGACGCTGCCCAGCTACCGCCTCTTGAACCTGCGCTACGGGGCCCGCTTTGAACCCCAGGATATGAAAAATCTTCAGCCCGTTCCCGCGGGCTTGCTCGGCCCGATTCGCCTGTTGGCCACGGCCCAATGATTTCGGCAAGGAAGTGCGCATGAGTTCCGAACGCAAGAGAATATGTTTCGTTCTTCAAGTCAAGAAGGACCGCCTGGAGGAGTACGTTGAGCGCCACAAGCACGTCTGGCCGGAGATGCTCGAAGCGCTCCGCCAGACTGGCTGGCACAACTACTCTCTGTTCCTGCGCGACGATGGTCTGCTCGTCGGCTACCTGGAGACGCCCGACTTCGAGAAGGCTCTTGCCGGCATGGCTGCCCTCGAGGTGAATGCCCGATGGCAGAAAGAAATGGTTGAGTTCTTCGAAGACCCGCAGGGCCGTCCCGCCGATCAGCAAATGCGCCCGCTGCGGGAGGTCTTTCATCTGGACGGATGAATCTCGAGCCCAGCGGCCGCGCATAGGAGGATCTCTGCCTCCGGCCGCCTCATTGAGTGAAGCCGACTGGCAAGCTCGGAACGAGCGGTGGTAGGAGGGAGGTCGGGTGAGTTATCCTGACCGGGGAATGCGGCTGCTCAGCGGAAGGGCTCATTTTTTCCGGGTTGGCCCGGACCGGACGAGCAGCCGGCGCCCGAGTCAAGGCATGCCCGGATGAGCCGGGAGAAGGAGCCAACAACAAGATGACACGCTGGAATCGGAACGGGATGGGGTCTGAGACGGCCCGGCAGGGGCCGGACAGTTTTGCAGAGATCCAGAACCCTTCGCGCCGGGAATTCCTTGCCGGCGCGGCTGCGCTTCTGGCCTCCCAACCAATGGGCGCCGCGGCGCCGCAGAGGAAAGCCAGCGCTTTCCCACTTTCCAGTGTTCGGGTCTTGCAGCCCGAGTTCGTAAAGTGGCAGGAGCTGAACCGCGCGTATTTGCACGCGCTCGATGCCGAGCGCCTGTTGCACACCTTCCGGCTGAACGCCGGTCTGCCCAGCTCCGCCCAGCCGCTCGGAGGTTGGGAGGCGCCACAGGTTGAGCTGCGGGGACATTTTCTGGGACATTACCTCACGGCCTGCGCCCTGATGTCCCAGTCCGCCGCAGATGCCGCGCTGAAGGAGAAGGCCGGCGACATCGTCCACGAACTGGCCAAATGCCAGCAGAAGCTGGGCGGCGGCTATCTCAGCGCCTTCCCCGAGGAGTTCTTCGGCCGCTTGCGCGACGGCAAACGCGTTTGGGCGCCCTTCTACACCTTGCACAAGATCCTGGCCGGGCTCATCGACATGTACCGCCTGTGCGATAACCGGGAGGCTCTGAAGGTGGCCGAAGGGATCGGGCAGTGGACGGCCCGCTGGACCGCCGCGCTGCCGCCCGAGCACATGCAGAAGGTGCTGGAGGTCGAATTCGGCGGCATGAACGAGGCGCTCTTTGATTTGTACGAGCTGACCCGCAATGACGATTATGCCGCTGCGGCCCGCCGTTTCGATCATGCGCGGGTCTTCGATCCGCTGGCCGAGGGCCGCGACGCCCTGACGGGCCTTCACGCCAACACGCAGATCCCGAAAGTCATCGGCGCAGCCCGCGCCT
>Ga0078972_1002418_pt1 | contig 61812 bp, 52 predicted proteins | sample YelNatPaOPGAMG01_FD_67568 | JGI IMG/M metagenome (GOLD analysis project Ga0078972, IMG submission 67568) | Hot spring thermophilic microbial communities from Obsidian Pool, Yellowstone National Park, USA - OP-RAMG-01 (SPADES assembly) (version 2) | ecosystem: Environmental > Aquatic > Thermal... | reverse complement strand
TGCGAGCAATATCTCGACGGCATGATATGCCTCATCGCGCGTGGCAACCAGAAATGACGTTAATCTTACCCCTTTCTGTGGACGGGCTACCCATGACTCAACTGGTTTGACAACGACCGGCAAGCCTACCTCTTGCAAGGCAGCATCGACCTGTTTGCTATCTCGTACCGTGACTCCGTGTGGCACATATAAACCTAATTGCCGGGCTACCTCCAGTGTGCGCTCTTTATTGACGGCTATTTCCAGGGCTGATTCTTCGGCCAGTGCTATCCGTGCTCGTTGCTCTAGTCGTCGTCGATGCTGGCGCAGCAGCGAAACGGTAGCATCAGAACATGGTATTATAACATGCGCTCCGCTGTACTCTAGAGCCTGCTCTAAGGAAGCCAGGTACGCTTCCGATCCAACCTCTGCAGGGCACACAATTTTTTGCAGGCACCAGCGTGACGCCAATGCTGGTGCGCTTCTGTCGGCCCCAAGCGTGGCAACGCGCAAGCCGCGACGCCCTAATGAGCGTACAGCTGCCAGTGCCTGGCGCTCACAGGCATCTAATACAAGCACATCAGCGATAACATGCTTTGCAGATTGTGAGTCTTCGGATATATTTTTATTTCGATAAGACGAGTTGCCGTTATAGCATAAAGTATTATTATCAATAATATCGCTCACTATTTATGTCCTTTCCCCCTGATTTGCTCAGTCATTTCCGGTAAAGACGTGAACAAAGCCTTTCTTTATAGATAGGAACCTGTCTCTGATCTTTACCACATGTTTTACAGAAAACCACTGTTTGTTCCCTGAAAAAAGTTTCCCCATATAACCAGGAATGTCACGTAGCCAGCCTAGCAAAGCCAGGCCGAGAGGGAAAGGATCACCAGCATCCCAGTAATCGTACTTCATAGGCCGGAAGAAAGAGGCACAGAAATCGAGTACACTACGCAAGGGAGGTGTAACACCTGGTCTCCCTCGTTGTTTTAATGAAGCAACAGTCGTTGTCATGTCACCCCACAGATAGCGGCTCCAGGTACCTACTTGATAGCAATGCACAGCATCAATTGCGTGATCACTGGCCCACTGGTAGAGCATATAGGGAAAATCTATGCCAGCAGCTACAGCGGTCTCAACAGAGCCATTAAGACGGGGATTAATCTCCATCAGGTAAGGTTTACCTGCCTCATCGCGCCGAAACTGTACCTGGGAATACCCTTCTAAGCCGATGGCTCGCACTAAACGCTCAGCCTGTTCACCCGTGTCTGCTGGTATTGCTATCGTTTGGCGCAAGACAGAAGTCCCTCCTAATGGGGGATCAGCACGCTTCACCCACTGGGCAAACCTCCCGTAGACCTCGCCATCAGCATAAAAGAGGCTCACTGACTCACGTCTTCCTGACAAAAACTTTTGAAAAAGCACTGCATTACCAGAACAGGTTAAATCGTCAACGGCACAGAGAGCTTCATCATAAGTCGTTACTAATTGCGGCTCGACTCTTCTTCCTCCTTGTGTTTTATCTACTATCCACGACTCAACGGGCTTAACAACAGCAGGTAGCCCGATTTCTTGCAGGGCCACATGTAAATCACTACTATCCTTTACCCTGACACTCAGTGGAATATCTATCCCCAAATTGTTAGCGATCTCTAAAGTGCGTTCTTTATTTATAGCAATACCTAATGCTGGTTCCCTGGTCAGAGCGATACGAACATGCTGTTCCAACCGGTCACGATATTGTCGCAATAATGCAATAGTACCATCTGAACTGGGGAACAGAACATGCACTTCTGTGAATGCCACTATCTGCTCCAAGAACGCTAAATAAGCCATTGTCCCTTCCTGCGCTGAACATATAAATTTTTGCTGGCACCAGCGTGAAGCAAAAGCCGGAGCATATTTACTGGTATCCAGAGCAGCCACTCGCAGCCCTCGACTTCCTAACGAACGCACTGCCGCCAACGCCTGGCGCAAGCTGGCATCTAATATCAGTACATCACTTTTCATCACCGGCCCCCATGCTATGCTCAAATTCATAGTAAGTTTGACAAATTCTTCATCTCAAAAACCAGCTTTAATACGCATTTTCCGCGTGCTGCTCGAAACTTTGGTACTCTAGAACCCCCTCCATACCTGTTTCTTCAGAAGAAGGCAATGGTTGCAGTCGAACGGGTCGCATACGAGGCCTGGGAGTATCAGGAACATAAGATTTCATGATCGGCTGCGGCATATTGCCAGTCGAAGCGCGGTATATCGCCGTCAACACCAACGTATCAGCAAGCCAGATTGCATCTTCTGCGACAGAAGATGCTTTGATAGATGTCATATCAGTAACTTTCACAACACGTGCCGCTTTGTAGACCGTTGGAGCCATGACAATGGCTTCCATACACATTGCACAAAACCACCCCAAACTGAGACCGTTAAGACCTCCAAGATGAGCGCCTAGTGCCGCACAACTTAATTCTAAGATGCCTGTACCAATTGTCACAAAAAAAGTGCGCGTTATTTGATTATGTATACGTGAGAGCGCTATATAATGAGTTTTGATAATAAACGGCAAGGACTCGACCGCCAGAAGGCGCAGGCTAAAAGCCGCTTGCGCATAATAACTATGGCCGAAGAGTGTCAGCACCTGTCGAGTATCAAATAGTAAGAGGGCAGCTATCAGGATACATGCGACAAAGGCCAATCCCAAGGTTAAGCGCATTTTGCGTGCCAATGTGGCCAGGCTCGCCGCACTCACGGCATAAAGTGTCATAGTGAGCGATGAAGAGATCACATTGCTGATACTTGTTAAATTCCAGGCCACATAAAACCAGGCATTCGCGGAAGCCGACAGCATCACTGTTACCAAGACTGGAAGAATCAAGGAAGGCGCTTGCAATGTTAAGTTCAACATATGATGCTTGAGGGCAGATGGCCCCATCTGGCGCAGCAATCCCCAATGCGGTCGATAGCATCTCAATGGTCTACGCCATCTCAGCAAGATGAAGATACCAAGTATCGTCAGCGAAAAAAGATTACCAATTACCCAGGTCATATAGATCATCATGCCCGTGACCCGCGAGAACCAGAGGCTAAAAAAGAAAAGGGTAACTAACTTTATACCAGCAAAGAGCGTGTTACGCCAGAGCTGTAGCCCCCCTAATAGCAATCCTATCATCGCTTCATCGAGTACTAATGTCACAGCAGTGAGGCTGACCCCACCAGCAAAGAGCAGAATATCAAGAATATTGCCCCCCATTGATCGAAAATCATTCGAGATGTATGGCGCGAGAGCTGCATATCCGACTCCTACCCCTCCTCCTATCACACCGACAAGGAGGAGTGCAGCGCTAATCAGCGACGTTGCCTGTGTACGGTGACGCTGTAGCTCGCCAAGTAATAGCGTGCTTAATCCCACAACACTGAAAGCCCCTAACAGCGCCATAGCAGAGATAGCGGCTGAGGCCAGGCCCACAACACCAGGAGAGAAACTTCGTGCAGCCAGCCACCAGTATATAAAACCGAGTGCTGAAGTTACTCCGCTAGTTCCAACTAACGATCCTGCATTGAGTAATAACGCACTATTGGTTTTTATCCACCAGAAGATATTACTTATTTCTTTTTGATCACCATTTTTATACATTGCTCAACAGCCTATCGAACTTATAACTGGCTACGATGATGAAACATTTGCTCTACATTATGACGATTACAAAGATTTACATGTTTGGATACATGAATAAAATGAATGGCAGTTCCCACAATATACCCAATGGTCGTTACCACCAGCCCGATAATAATAGCTCCTGTTCGCTGGAGGCCCTCCGGTTTTCGACGAACGATAGCGTCCATTAATCCGCAGACTATTCCCTTTGGTAACAAGAAAAGTGTATAAGCGCGTTCAGAAGCCAGAGCATCTTTTGCACCCACTAGACGGCTAATAGCCGATTTAGAAAGACCTTCAGCATAACAGCGAGCAATGAAGTAGCGCCAACAGGTACGCGACGATGGAACGTAATGGTAAATCTTCGCTCGCGGTTCATATAAAAAAATGCGTTGTGGCCAGTAATGTGTAGCCCGAATGCTCAGTTCAGTTTCTTCTCCCCCCACAGGATGGTCTCCAACGCGCCCAATCCCGTTGCGAAAACCTCCTACCTGCTCGAATACTTCTCGCTTAATACAGGTACAACCACCATATGGATTACGCACAACAACAGGCTTGTCTACTACCTGCTGGTAAGTGCAGCCGATCACCCAGTAAAATTCTTTAGGCAGCCAGGAAGGAGGTGTTCCTGACCACAGAGGTTCTACCGTGCCACCAGCCCCCATCACTCGCTTATCCACACACTGCCGACTCAAATACGCTAACCATTCAGTATCCGCTACTGCATCATCGTCAAGAAATGCAATTAAGCTTCCATGAGCAATCTTAATACCACTATTGCGTGAACCAGATAATCCCTTCTCTTCTTTATTCTCAATCACAACAACATCTGTGAAATAATCACGTGCGCGGCTCAATAAAGTCTCATTATGATCAATCACGAAAATAATTTCCTCAGGCACGCATGTTTGGTTCCGCAACGATTCAACCGCAGCCACCAGATTATACCAGCGTTCCTCTGTATACGCACAAATAATCACAGAAATAGTCTGACAACATGTCTGTATCAATCTATCATCTCCCTATGCCCGGCCAAAGGGCCTGATTCACTGAATGAAATGAAAACGTACTCCTGGCGACATCCAGCTTTATAAAGATTGCACATGACGCTCAGGAACCGCGAAACGGTGTCAGCACAGAACAACGTCGAACAAACTGCCATACAGGAGTGCGAGCGCGCATATACACCATTTTTAGAGATCTCACTTTTTCATCGCGAAGTAAAGCGGCAAAAACCGGGACGGTCATATTTGCGCTAACCATCAGGCGTTTCAAAGCAAAAACATCTGTTGAAAGCGCATTAAAGGCATGTTTGACAGTGCACGCAGAGCTATAACCAACATTGTAGACCATCTCTCGTACCTTTGCCGTAAAATACCCAAATGGGTAGGCAAAACTGGTTACTTCTCGTTGCAAGTGATCTTCCAGGATAGACTTACAGAGCCGAATCTCATCCTGGGCTACTGCTAGTGGTAATATATCTAGCTGCGGATGGCTATGTGTATGTCCTCCACATTCAATGCCGTTTTCACAGATCACCCGTAGTTGTGACCAGGAGAGCATAGGCCTCATCGTCTCACGTTCCCAACGCAGCCAGCGGCTTGTGCCATCGATATAGGCCGTAGTAACATATAACGTGGCCGGAAATTGGTAACGTTTGAGGATGGGCAATGCCTCAGTAAAAAAATCAGCATAACCGTCATCGAAAGTTAGCACAACTGGTCGCTCAGGCAGAGTAGGCCCCTCGGCAGCACGTGCATGAACAAACTGTGTCACAGTAATAGGAGTATAACGTTGTTCATACAGATATGCCATTTGATCAGCAAAGAGAGAGGGTGCGACAGCGAATGGCTTAAATGCAGGGTTAGCAGTGTGCGAAATACTATGGTACATTAAGATTGGTATTTTTTTTTGCTCAGGATGCGTAAACATAACACTTAGCTTCTTCTACCACTTCAAACAATGCATCAATAACATCAACCATACGGTTACAGAAGCTAGAGAAAGCAGCTTCAGGTAGGTCGAAGACACAGTCATATATTTCCATAAGTGATAGAACCAGACAAAACCGATAATGATGGACAGTACCGTCGCAGGAGCCAGAGAATATCTTAATCGGGATACCACCGTTCCCACCAGATAGCCAATAACGGCCATCAGTAAACCAATAATAATAGCCGCAGCACGCGCTAATCCGGTTATATCACCACGAACGACGGCATCGATTATACCACGCAGCACACCCGCCGGTAAAACTTTGAAAACGTAAGCACGCTCTGAAGCTAGCCCAAGTTGTGAATCGTGCAATTTTACTAAACTTGCCTTGCCTAGCCCCTCATCGTAGCAACGCCATATGAAATAGCCCCAGCGCATCCGCTCTTTTGAAACATGATGCTCGACAATCGCACAGGCGTTGTAAAGCCAGATGCTGCCAGGCATTTGACGTGTAACTCTGATGCAAAATTCTGTCTCCTCATCACCGGCATAGTGCTGCAACCATTTTACCGTCCCCTGCTTCGCACCCGAATCTTTATCACATCCGAAAGCTTCACGAAACCCACCAACGCTTTCCCAAATGTCTCGTCGCATTGACATATTAGCACCTATCATATTACGCACCTGCGTCTTATCTGATGCCATTCCTCGGTACGTACATCCAACAACCCAGTTAAACTCTTCTGGGAACCATCCTGGGCGCGTACTCTCCCACAAAGGTGTAAGTTTACCACCTACTCCTACCACTCGCTCATCCAGGTAGCACTTCCTCAGCTCTTCCAACCAAGCAGGACAGGCCACCGCATCGTCATCTAAGAATGCTATGATCTGCCCTCTTGCAATCGCCGCACCGCTGTTCCTTGCGCCGGAGAGTCCCTTCATAAATCTGTTTTCTATAACAATTGCATTCTGTAGATGCTCCTTCGCCTTCCGATAAAGTGAGGCATTGCCATCTATCACAACAATAATATCTGTTGCAGGCAAGGTCTGATTCTGTACCGAAGACACAGCGTTAAGTAGTTCATTCCATCTTTGCTCGGTGTAGGCACATATCACAACAGAAATATCTTGCAGCATCTTCAGTCTTTTCCTCTTTTGTAAGATAGTAGCAGTGATCAAGAACAGAATATCGTTCTCTTATAACACGACTTCTTCGGAGGGAGAAACTGCCATTATTTTCGCTCTTCTAGCTGCCTGGCAGTTTTTCCAATACTCACGCACAATAGTTAGCAAAATGCGCCAGCCATCACGAAACACATTCAAATTGGTTACTCCATGAATACGCCCATACTCAATACTAGGAACTTCAACGATCTTGAGACCAGCCGTATGTATCTGAACATTGAGCAACGTCTCTATCTCAAAACCATCACTATCGATATTTATATGTTCCAAACAACGTCTCCAGAAGGCATTATAGCCATAACACAGGTCGGTAAAATGCGTTCCGTACAGAATATTGACCAGCCTGGTCAACCCGTGGTTTCCCCAGCGACGAAGCCAGGTAATATCGTGGCTTCTACTGCCAAGCAAAAAACGCGAACCCTTTGCAAAGTCTGAGCCTGCCGCTAAAGCATCAACAAAGCGCGTGATCTCTCGAGGATCAGCCGAGCCGTCAGCATCCAACATCACAATGATATCACCAGTACAAGCTGCAAAACCAGCTCTTAAAGCATCGCCTTTCCCTCGGCCAACCTGCCTGACAATATGCACCGTTGGCAATAATTCTTGTGCAACTGCAATAGTATCATCACTTGAATTGCCATCTATGAGGATGACCTCTGTGACCAGAGCAGGGATATATGGCAATACATACGGCAGATTACGTGCTTCATTTCGAGCAGGAATAACAACACTAACACGTGGATAAGCTTGCTTCTCTGGTGATCGGACAATAACTTGTGCCAGTTTCCCCCCCATAAAGGTTCTCCTATTGCGACAGGCTCTATTAAAAGTCTGCGTTAAATTACTAAACTACAAAACTATATAGAACAAGAATAATACTCTTTCTGAATCCTTCTCCTCGATTGTGAAGGATACAAAATCTCACTCATAATTTTTACTTAATCAGTACATTGCCAGATTAGCATATTTCAATTTTTGAAGGGTTAATTTTTTGTTAAGAGATGGACATGAATACACGAAATCTGGTTTAGATTTCATCACCAGAATATTCAAAACAAACCATCGCCCCCTACAGAACATACCAGGTTCGTACACAATATCTGTCACGAGGCTACCAACTTTATATTCTTTTTTGCACAAACACGACTTACACGGGCATTCGCTTTTTAGTTTGCCACCTTTCACCAGTTCGTCAGGTTCTACTACGTAAGCTGAATGCTCATAACCTTTCCTCTCTTCTAAAGTAAGAGTTAGATACTCCATAACCAAAGCTTGTATAGGTTATTTTAATCAGCAAGGCCGATAGTATAATAGCTATTTGGTTTATAACTGGTTAAGATATACAATTTTCGGTTGAGAATTATTCACTACCATTACTTTCTAACTTAGCTACACAAGAATAAGCTACATTTCTTAAAGAGTTCTTTCTTGAGTGTTTTGAGCCTGCAAACAGGTATCTTTCTCATTGATGGTTCCAGATCTGCCGACACGCGGCAGTGCCATCTCGGATGCCTGTGGCGATGGCGGCGCTATTCATGGGTGTTTGTGTTGCAGGGCCAAATTCTGAATCACTCCAGGCATAAAAGACAAGGCTTGTGGCTCCATGCTCACAGAAACTCTTACTTTGTGTTACCATACTTTTCACATCAGGTATTATCCAATAAGCCTTTTTATGCACCATATGGCCGCCAAACGCCTGCCCTATGCCAATCAGAGGCTCTTTCGCTATATCCCAACCGCGCCTCTGTAAGCTCGTAAACATGGCGGACAGCAGTCCCGCCATCGACCAGTTATAGTCGCTTGAAGCTGTGACAGGGGTGGTATCAGGATATGATGGGGCATATACATACAAGCCAACCGCATCACACCCTTGAGGGGAGAAATTATCGGCAATCCAATCATTCCATCCATACTCCTGGTGCAATCCAATACTGCCGCCGAAGCCACAAATGTCTGGGCGACCTGGTGTATACCGCTGAATAAGCTGATGAATTTTCATGAGGAGTAACCGTGCGCTCCCCGCATCCCACTTCACCCAATCATCCAGCACCCAATAACCAGTAATCAGGCGATTGTTCTGTACCTGCTTTAGATGGGCAGCGATAGTGGCTAGCAGTACATTTTCATTCGTCAAATCTGGATGTGAATCATATGGGCAGTACTGCCCCGGTCTCAAGAGAGCAGGTTTTAACACTGCTGTGCGATGGCATTCGTAATAATACATATAGCTGGAAATATATCCATCTATCACTTTCATATGTAATGACTGAAGCCTCTGGCCCACACTACTATTCTCAGAGGGGGGTGTACCATAGTTAAACACTACTTGCACCCCCTCGGCGGCAGCCCTTGAAGCTGCCGTAGAAGTCGCAATTTCAAAACCACCCAGGATATGTGTTATACCAGACCCATTTGCAATATTTTGCTGTGATGTAGCACGATAGATGATAAATAAAGGTAGAGCAACAATGAAGAGAACAACCAGGATGGTAAGCGAGATCAAAAGAATATGTAACCGCTTCACAACCCCTATACCTTTCACGAATATTCTGTATCGATGCTACGGGCAAGGATCAAGGCGTATGGCAGCCATAATCCACACCTGATGCCGTGTCCTGGGTCAAAGGCTCGTTAAGAACAAGCGATTGCCGAGGCACAAACAACTCATGGTTAAATGGCACAATATCATTGGCACAGGCAGGGAGTGTTATGTGTACCTGCACAGTGCGCAGGATACCCGCCTGGCGCTGAAGCAGGTACCGATAGTGCCAGCCACTCCTGTCATGCGCAACTGTGCCTTTTTCCCGCCAATCCAGTGTGATGCTATGTGTCTCGCCGAAGGTCAGGGTGAAGAAACCGGTAAAGACCTCGCGCCCATGCGCCGACGTGATACCGTAGGGTTGCCAGCCCTGCTGAGTCAGCAACTGGCTCTCCGGTGGCACATAGACCTGTACATAGTCGCGGTAAATGGGATTGCCATAATTCTGTCCTGGCAGAGTCCAGGCATAGGTGAGCGTCATATGATGCATCACCTGACCTTGCGTGTTGATCGTCACCTGGTCATTGATTGTGCTGGTAATAAAGCTGTTGGCTTTGTTGGGTGACAGGTTGGCATCGACTACCATCAGGCTATCACCGGCAGGACTCTGGATGGCATCATCCAGGTGTGAGAGCGCTAGTAATTGTTCGACAGCCGGTGCCGTGAAATATATCTGTATGTCTTTGGTACGCACGCCATTGATAAATACCTGCATAAACTTTGCCGCCTCGGTGGGTGCAAGCTGGCGCACGCGGGCGAGAAGGTTTTGCGCTAAGATGGCGGTGAAGCGCTTACGTAACGAAGAGTAGCCATCGGGCGAAGGAATCAGGTCGCTGCCCGCTTTGGGGCCAAGCTGATGATAGTGGATCAACGGGATAAGATTTTGTACCGTGACGGTATCACCATATTCAGGCACTGCAATTGGCCCCGTAATCTGCAAGATTTGTTGCATGAAGGTCGGCGTGATGGCAATGACCCCCTGCCCAGGTGGCGTGCCACCTTCCAGTGTATAGTTGGTGAGCGCATAACGGGCCGAGGTAGGGAAGTCCGCGTCCAGATCGGAGTCGCGCAGGCTCCAGGTTCCCGGCCCCAGAATTTCATTGAACCATTTGTATTGTGCAGGTACCGCGATGGTATTCCCGGCGGCCTCAAAGGGGCGGTCGAGCAGATCAACATCAGTAATATGTGCGTCCACCAGGCGTCCGCCGGAAAGGGTGGCATAGCCATAGTTGCCGATGAAGCCGCCCCCAGGGCGCAGTTCTGTTGAGTCGAGCACCTCGATCAGATAATTGGTCGACGTGCCCACACCGAGCAGCGTTGGCAACACCGGCAACGCCTGTTCGAGAGTCTGTACCCACCTCAACGCCTCTGGCACGTATGTATGCAACTCGGCCACTACTTTACTTAGCTGCATGTTGAACTGCACCTCACCCGATTGAACCTGTGCTAGCTGGATGCCAGCATTTGTGAGATCAGCCCGCATTGAGCGTATTGCGCGCGACATGCTTGAGAGATCGGTGGTCGTAATGCCCTGAGCGTGTGGATTGAGAGGATCGTGCAAACGAGCTGTTAGCAGACCGAATATGCTACAACCGGTTAGCCCGGCCTGGATGAGCGATTGGGCCATAGCAACCACATGGACGATGGTCTCGACACGTGTTCCATAGACAGGAACAAGCGTCGTCCCCGGTGGTAAGGAAGCGAGATCACGCTGTAACTGGCTAAAGCTGGCGCTTGCCTGTGATAACTCTCGCTGCGCCTGACTCACCGTCTGTGCATCAAGGGGATTATGAGACAAACTAAGCAGTAAAGCCTCAGCTTTTTGTGCATGCTGTATCCCCAGCCGTGCCAGCCCCATATCACGCTGATACATCCCATGATAGATAAGATAGCCGATAACAGAGAGAAGGGAGCCACTTATCACGCTGAGAAGCAGCACAGACAGTAAGAGGTAGCGTCGCCATTTTGCAGCATGCCGCCTGCCAGGGATACGGGCCTTGATTTTCAGCGTTGGTTGCTCGCTTATAGTCGGTCGGAATTGAAATTGAGGTGTTGACATTTTTATCTCTCTGGCAGTCTAAAACATATTTGAAACGGTAAAATATGCCTCTAGAACATAAAGATAGGTTTCTCTATCGTCGTTATGAAGGAGGTAGCGCGTAAAATGCTGCGTTTGAGTACCTCAGCATTATGGTGATTCGTAACATAGGCTCTTGCTCTCTGTCCCATTTCACGACAAAGCCCCAAATCACTACAGAGGCAAATAAGTGCTTTACTAATCGCAGTAGCATCACCAGGTTTGACAGCAATGCCTCGTCCCTGGTCGAGTAATCTGGCGTTCGACAGGGGAACGGTTGAAGCAATTATTGCACAAGCAGCAGCCATTGCTTCAAGAATCGCCACTGAATAATTTGTTCCTCGCGTTCCTGCATAGAGAAAGATATCTGTTATTGCAAGAAGCTTGATGACATCTGATGGCGTTGCCTCACCCCATAACATACAAATCCCCTCCAGACCATCGTGGAGGATATAGTCCTCGATCTGGGAGCGCATAGGTCCATCCCCTGCTATAATTACCCTCACTCGTGTGCGGATTGCCGATGGAAGCTCAGACAGCGCTGAAGCTATCCCATTCAACGCAATTTCCAGCCCTTTCTCCGGCGCAAGACGATTAATCATCGTAATGATGATATGATCGTTTGTTAACTCTTGCTCAGCACGTATCTTCGCTTTCGCGTCTTCATCCAGCAGGTTGAATCGAGATGTATCCACCATATAGGAATAACGAAAGATGCGGTTCGCCTGTACGCCAAATCGGTTGCGGTAAACTTCTTCTACCTCATCACCTGCGACAAGAAACTGATCGCTGCATTTTGTCGCAATGGCCGCCAGTAGGCTCAGTGATGCCCAATAACAGGCATAACGTACACGAGAAAGTAGTTTTTCAGGCCAGGGAAGAGTTTGAGTCATCCGCGCTCTTTCCGCGCGCAAAGCAGGATTTTCCAACCAGGTCATATTGCCATGATCCATACAAACTACGCGCACTCCCGCCAACTTACCGATCAAGGCCGCAAAAGCACCGGTAAAGACCCCATCCTGTGAAAGAATAAGGTCATAATGAGCGTTTTGACGCAGTAAAGAGAGAAGTTTGACCGCGCCAGCGAAGCTATAGAACCAGACATTTGGGAAATGCCAGGGATGCGTTTTTGCACTGCCGAACGTCTTAATGGTCAATCCTTGCGTATCTTTGCCTTTGCAATACGTGAGATAGGTGATTTGCCACTGATCGCTCATGACTTGAGCCACGCCGGAGAGGACAGAACGCATTCCGCCCGCGACCGGAAACGCCGTGATCGGGATACAGACCTGCTCAAGGGTCGCTTGCTTCTGCTTATGCACTATGGGAGCGCCAAAAATAAGGCGGCGAAGGAGCTTCATAGCTTGTCTTCTTTCTGTAGATGGGTGAAGAGATGCATAAGGCCCACCTCTAATGGGATAGATGGCAGGAACTGATAAGCCAGCCTGAAAGGCTCAGGATCAACTACAAATTGAATATATTCAGCAGAAGAGCCTTCATGGTTAATGACTGGTTCCAGGCCAAAGAGATGAGCGGCGCGCGTGACAATTTCATTGATCGTGTCGCCGCTTCCTACACCGAGGTCAATGCAGCGAACTTTCTCAGCGGGGGGCCTTTCTAACACAGCCAACAGAGCCTTCACTGCATCACCGACATACATCGCATCGATAAAATTCTTTCCATCGCCAATGACAGTGAAATAGGGATTGCGCTCAAAAGCAAACCGTCGAACGAGTTTCGTGTATAGCTTACGTGAAGGTTCATAAGGGCCGTATGCCCCGAAGAAACGGATGATCGTAGCATAGGTAGGTGAATGGCGGTGAATGACGTGTGCGCGTATATAGTGTTCTGCCGCCAGCTTGGATATAGCGTAAGGCAAGGTGGGCGAAACCACCGATGTGGGATCAACTATCCCTGATAACCCTATATACACAGCGCCAGATGAAAGATAGACAAGATGCTCAAAAGTACAGGCCTGAAGGAGGTGAAGCAAGCCATTGACGTTCGTCGTCAGATCATAAATAGGACGCTGTATCGAAACTGGAATGGATGTATTGCTAGCTAGTGCAAGACAGGTATCAAAATTTCTTCCAATCTGGCCAACGGCTTGCTCAACCTGGCAGGCATCTGTCAAATCGCATGCTAGAGGGTACACATGATCTAGCCGATGCGCTTTCAAGAAAGCCTGGAAGTCATGATTACCAGATCGGTAAAGCGCTACTACTTCCCAGGAATGTGGGAAGGCAAGAAGCATATTGCGACCAATGAATCCGTTGGCACCTGTCACAAGCAAACGCATCACTTTTCTCCTTTATGAAAAGTATATAAGCTATTACGGTAGTATTCTATAGTTTGCCTTAAACCTTCATCAATCGATACCTGCGGCTCAAACTCAACCAGGCTCTTTAAAAGTGTGATATCTGCCAGATGCCGACGAACATCACCGGGCCGGGGGTCACGATGGTGGACAGGAATCTCCCATCCCAGAATTTGCTCAATCTTTGTTTTGAGGTTGATAATGCTAATTTCTCGACCAGAGCCAATATTCACCACTAACCCTCTTGTTTGCGAATTTTTGTAGAGGTCGAGAGCCGCCTGAACAGTATCGGTGACATAAATATAATCCCTCGTCTGGAGACCATCACCAAAGAGAGTAAAAGCACGCCCTTCAAAAGCGCACTTTAAGATGGTGGGGATAACGCCTGCATATTGTTGTTCATTCTGTCGAGGGCCATAATTATTAAATGGACGCAGGACGATGGCATCGACACCAAATGTTGTGGCATAAGTGCGCACAAGATGATCACTTGCCGCTTTACTAGCTGCATACGGGGTAAGAGGATCTAATTGATGATCTTCACTCATTGGGACAGTTCTAGCTGATCCGTATGCCTCTGACGATGAGAAATGCACTAATGTTTCAAACAAGCCCTCACGTAACAGCTCACAGAGTACCGAGGTCATCATTACATTTGTATCGAAGCAAAACTTCGGGCGCTCTAACGAGGTAGGTAATGGAATGACTGCCAGGTCGAAGATCACATCAACTCCATTCAATTTCGAGAAGACATTACGCAATACTTGCTCATTCGAGGCATCCGCATGTACAATCTGCAAATCCGGCATCTTTTTTCGTGCCTCAGCGAGGTTGATATGTTTTCCTAGAAAAAAATTATCAACTACCGTTAGCCGTTTAACCTTTTCCAGTATCAGCCGGTCAACAAGATGACTTCCAATAAAACCAGCGCCACCCGTTACCAGCACGTGTTTACCTGCCAAAGATCGGTTGATTGAATTCATTATGTTACCCCTCTTTCTTTATACTCATCAAACTTTTTTTGAGCAAAGGAGAAGAAACGAGACCTAAAATCAGCCATCCTAATGCTGCCAGGGGAGGAAGCGTCCAACCATTAATGCTTATACTATTGATACTTAGTGCAAAGACAGAAGCTATGACTGCACCTATCAAGGGACGACTTCGCTGATCGGCCAACATCCAGTTACGCAATGCTAACCACAATGCCAAGAGGAGAACAGCTAAAAACGCTGCAAGAACTGGTAAACCAGCCATCGCTCCAATTTCCAGGTACGCATCATGGGGATGTGCTAAAGGAAGATATTGTGTCCTGGCCTGATATAGTGAGGACTTTTGCAAATAAATTTGCTGGCTCAACCCAATACCTGTCAGAGGAAAAGTGCGAATCACATTTATGGCGGTTTGCCATACCCCCTGGCGTAGTGCCAACTCATTTGGCGCTGTTGCATGTTGAAGCTGGGCATTAATCTGCGAGGAGAAAAAAATTCCTCCTGCCAGCGCTATCACCCCAAAGAGACATAACATAATTAGCCGATACCCGACGTATCCTATCAAAATTAATAAGACAGCTATACCTGCAAAAGCTCCTACCCAGGCACCAGTACTAAAAGTGGCAAGCAAGGCGATCAGGATAAGAAATATTTCGATAAAATACAATATCTTTTCAAACAGAGAAGAACTTTGGATAAAAAGGCCAATCGGCAGAAAGAGCATGATACTAAAGAATGTTCCATTCCAATCTGGATTTACGAAGAAAGAGCCTGCACGAGAGATGCTAGAGCCACTAAAAAGCGCAAAATCCGATGTCTGTAAAAGCTCATCAGTAAAACGCGATGACCCGAACAACAATGTTCCTGTCATAAATTGAATGATAGTAACTATAGCGAAAAATGTACCGATAGCAGCTATCATCTGAAGAATCATGCGCATATTCATTTCATTATTGGCAACAACTATCCCTAGCCAGAATATAAGTAAGGCACCAGCAAAGACGTCACAATAGTAATAGAGGAAATTATAAAGGCCGCCTCCCTGGATCGTAGCAGGTATGCAAAGAACGAGAAGGAGAAGCCACAGCCAGATCGCACGCGGCATTACCCAGGGAGATGCAGGAGATCGGCGAAGAAAATAAACAGGTAATAACATAATTGGTATTATCAGAGCAGCAGCTAAAACACCAAAATATAAATCAATATACAAGTGTATGACAATAATGAGAGCGATTATTAATTTTTCCTGTCTGAGAAGCAGTAAAATTGCTACAACCAACAAACCAAAAATTCCCACCACAATATCAAGCCCATAGAAACTAAACTTCCCTTCTAAAAGCATGGCAAGAGCCATACCCCCCAGAAACATTACAACTGCCAGTACAAGCCACAAAAAATGTAGAAAGATAGAAGAAAATGTCTTATGGTCATCACTTCTTATGATGCTAGCTACCCATGTCTTCGTATTCATCATCATCTACCCCTTGCTATGTATATGATTGATCTCTGGTTACACTTGCTGCTTTGGCTAAAAACTTCTTGTCTTCACAGCGCAGGCAAAATAAAAATGGCAGTACGGAAATAAGGGTGAAGCGGGCGGACATGCTGAGCGAAGCATGTTTTTCTCGCTCGGCTCGTGTAGTCATGATTTTTCTCCTCTCGTTCATGTGCAAAACGCATATCTCTTCATCGGCCATTGCCAGTTATAACCGCAATCATCGTTTTCATAATAATGTATATATCCAGTTTGCAGCTACGATGAGCAATGTAGTACAGATCATAATTCAGCTTAGTGCGCTCATCTTCCAGCGTATCGCCATAATGGTGCTTCACCTGGGCCAGGCCGGTCAGACCAGGCTTCACCATCATCCTGCGATGATAGTCTGGAAGCGCCTTTTCCAGCTTGCAACTGAAAGCTGGTAAGGGAGGACGTGGGCCGATCAAGCTCATATCCCCGCGCAGGATATTCCACATCTGTGGCAATTCGTCTATGTGCGTGCAGCGCAAGAAACGTCCTACGCGCGTAACTCGTGGGTCCTGCACCTGTGCCCACATCAAGTGGCCGGTACGGCTCGCCTCTGCGCTCATTGAGCGGAACTTATAAATACGAAACAGGCGTCCATGCAATCCTACCCGTTCCTGGCTATAAAATATTGGCCCAGGCGAGTCCAGGTAGATCAGGGGAGCGAGCAGAGGTAGCAACAGCACGATTAGCAGGCATCCGATGAGACCGAAGACAACATCTCTTGTTCTGCTCCAAAGGGAGTAGGGATCAAAGCGAGCGCAAGTCACACTCGGCTGGCCTTGTGCTTGTCTTGCATTCTTACCTAAAATGGCATTTACGTACTTTTCAAGTACAACAATTTGTTGATCGCGGCTGAAGCGCATCTCTACCAGACGGCGGCCCTGCTTGCCCAGACGGGCCGCCATTTCTGGCTGTGCTTGAAGAGACAGGATGGCCTCTGCCAATGCCTGCGCGTTCTCCGGCTCGACTGCGAGGGCTGCACCTGCCTCTTTTGCCACAATATTGCACGCTTCGCCTTGAACACCCAGAATAATTGGACGCGCACAGGCCATGATCTCATACATTTTTGAGGGTAATGCACCCTCAAACAGTGGAAGCTTGCGCAATGGTACCAGGCAGGCATCGGCGCTGGCAATTAGCAAGGGCATACACTCGTGCGGCTGTGCTTCCAGAAAGGTCACATTCGGCAAACCCCGTCTTTGCGCATCTGCGATCAGTTCGGGCTTAGCCGCTCCGTCGCCTGCCAATACGAAGCGTATATCAGGATGGTCACGCAGGCGCTCAGCGGCATCCAGTACCGTCGTTAAGCCGTGCGCCAGGCCGTGTGTACCGGCGTACAGCGCCACAAACTGCTCACCCCAGGCAAAATGCGCCCGTGCCTCCTCCCGTTTCATTGGCCTGAATTTATGAATATCGACACCGTTCGCCAGCAGGAAGACTCGCTCCGATGGCAGGCCACGTTCAACCAGGGTGCGGCGAATCCCTTCTGTCAGTGCCCAGACAAAAGCGGCTTTGCGATATGTATACCAGGCCAACTGCTCCGCCAGCCAGATGAAGGCCCGGTTGCGTAACACCCCTAACTGCACAGCGGATTCGGGCCAGAGATCAGAGACGATAAAGATAAACGGGCAACCTTTGAACCATGATAGAATAAGAGCAGCAATCGCATCAAAGAGAGGTGGTGACTGAACAAGCAGCAGATCAGGATGCCCAATAGCGCGCCAACCCAGCACGGGAGCGAGCAAGCCAAACGAAAGCTGCGCAAGAATGCGCTTCAAAAACCCTTTGTTGGCCGTAATATAGCTCCATACACGCACAACATCAACGCCATCACGCTCCTCGCGCATGATGCGTCTGCCACGATATGCCGGTGGCACGATGCCCGATGGATAGTTGGGCATCGTGGTAAGCACGGTCACGTGATACCCCCGTTGAGCAAGGCGAACGGCGGTTTCGCTGACGCGCACGGCGGCGGCGGCCTTCTCCGGTGGATAATAAGGAGTCACAAACACAATATGGTTCTTCGTATCCATCACATGCCACCTCATCCTGCATCCTGCAAGCTATGCGCAATGCGTTGTGCCGCCTTGCCATCTCCAAAGGGATGTCCCTGTGTCCAGCACGGTTGAGGTTGCTCGACCGCGCTGAGAATGTCTGGCCAGCGCGTGCCGACCAGTGTGTTCCAGCCATCTACCAGCGTCTCCGGCCATTCCGTCTCTTCGCGCAGCGTGATACAGGGGACCTGCAAGAAAAAAGCCTCCTTCTGCACACCGCCGGAGTCCGTCAGAATGCGATACGCATAGCGCTCTAAAGCCAGCATGGCAAGATAGCCCACCGGTTCGATGAAACGCACATGGCTCTGCCACACGATGTCGTACTGCTTGAGACGCTCGCGCGTGCGCGGATGCAGAGGGAAAATCACGGGCAATGTTAAGCGATTCAATGCTTCGGCGATGGAGCGCAGAGCGTTCGCATCGTCGGTATTGGCTGCGCGATGCACCGTGACCAGCACGTAGGACTGCGGCACCAGCTCATAGTGACGCAGCAAAGCGCCACCACGTTCATCTAACACGGGCAACATCTGCAATAGCAGGTCGTACATCACATCGCCAACCTGCTCCACACCCTGCACAATCCCTTCCTGTAACAGATTGTGGCAGGCTACTTCGGTAGGACAGAAGAGGCGCGTGGAGAGATGATCGGTCACGACGCGATTGATCTCCTCCGGCATGGCGCGATTGAAACTGCGCAGGCCCGCCTCAACGTGGGCAACCGGTATGTGCAACTTGGCAGCAGCCAGCGCACCCGCCAGCGTCGAATTAGTATCGCCGTAGACGATGACCCAATCACAAGGTTCTTGCAACAATACCTGCTCGATACGCTCCAGCATACAGCCGGTCTGCGCCCCATGAGAGGCCGAGCCGCAATGCAGATGATAATCCGGTGTGGGCAAGGTCAGTTCCTCAAAGAACTGCTCCGACATACTATAGTCGTAATGCTGCCCTGTATGAATGATTTTTTCCTGGTGATGCTGCCGCAGCGCCTTGCTCACAACTGCGGCTTTAATGAACTGTGGGCGCGCGCCCACAATTGACACGCAACGCATACAAACCCCTCACTCCCCACAAATCTATTTTGATATGATACTCTTTCTAAAATGCTCTGAATATGTTTATACACGATAAATTGTGCGATAGATATTGATAAATCATATCCTTACAGCGGACTGCCGTCGCCAACGGCAAGATAGCGCATACCGGATGCTTCAATCACCGCCTTGTTCAGTGCGTGCCGCCCATCCATTACCACCTTGCAGCGTGTGAAACGGTGGAAATCGAACGTTTCATATTCATGATGATTCCCTTGCAGAATGATGGCATACACAGCACTTTCCAGTCCCAGTGGCAAGGGCACATAGCCCAACTGGCGTAATTCGTTATCACTGAATAAAGGATCATGCGCATAGACCTGAGCGCCACGCCGCAGCAACGCCTTTTGCAGTAGTTTCGCGCTGCTAAAAGCTGTTTCGCGCACATTGCCGCGATAGGCCACACCAAGTATTAACACAGGCAGAGTATCCAGTGAGCCGATAGCGCGCTCGACGCGCTGCACGGTATATTCGGCCATCACATCATTGGTTTGACGCGCCAGCAGCGGTAGCGCAAAGGGTGTCTCATACCCATCATCCAGTGGATTGGCGAAGAGGAAATATGGATAGACGGGAATACAATGACCACCCACGCCCACACCGGGCATATGAATGTGCGCATAGGGCTGCGTATTGGCAGCAGCTATCGCATCAAATACATTCAAACCATGTTGATCGGCATAGCGCGCGTACTCGTTTGCCAGCGCGATATTGACATCGCGGTATGTCGTCTCTATCAGCTTGACAAACTCAGCCTCGTCACATGAGGCCATCGTCATCACAGTACACTCAAGCACGGAGCGGTAAAAATGCGCGGCGCGTTCGGTACTGCGCTCGTCAATGCCGCCAACGATTTTCGGATAGCTGCGTAGATCGCGGAAGATGTGGCCCGAAGAGACACGCTCCGGGCTATAGGCCAGGGAGAAATCTTCACCGGCCCGCAACTGCGAGCCGCGCTCCAGGAGCGGGCGCAGACGCCGGGCTGTGGTGCCTACTGGCAACGTCGTCTCATAGATTACCAGCGTTCCCGCGCGCAGGCCCTGTGCAATGGAGCCAGTAGCCGCATCAAGCGCGCTAAAATCAATCTCGTGCTGCTCATTGACCCAGACCGGCACAATCACGACCACCACATCCGCCTGTTGTACCGCCCTGGCTGTCTCCCCGGTAGCCGCCAACAAACCCTCTTTGACCAGACGTGGCACGGCAGTCGCCAGTTCCGCCTCTTCCTGCACGTGCGAATGCCCGGCATTAATAGCCGCAACAACACGTTCATTGCTATCACAACCGAGAACGCGATAGCCGTGTTGCGCGTACTGCACTGCCAATGGCAGACCGATCTTACCCAGGCCCACTACGGCCACCGTCATCGGCCTGGCCTGCTCAGACCGCACCAATCTATCATCCTGCATGGCGTACCCCCACATTCATTGTCTGTTGAGCCGACTGGCCTACCGTCTCCTGCGGATGTGTTGAGGCCATCAATTGATGGGCGATGCGCAAGACGGCCAGGCCATCGGCACCGCTCACTCTGGGCGCGCTCTGTGTACGAATTGCTGTACACACATCCTCGTATTGCAGGCGCAGTGGCTCAACTTTCTGTACTTTCAAGCGGGTCATCGTGCCCTCGCTCACGCCCGTGAGATGACTGACCTCTTTCCAGTTGTTCGCGCTATAATCGTTTTCATAAAAATACAGGTCTTGCGTTAGATAATTCACCAGGTACATGCCGCGCTCGCCGGTCACGGCCAGTTCGCGCACCTTTGTTGGCGTGAGCCAGTTTACGTCGAGCATGCCGACCGCGCCGTTGGCAAAACGCAGCATACCGAGTAGCGAGTCTTCGTGTAAGCTATGTACGCGGCGCTGCGTCTCAGCATACACGCGCGTCACCTCGGCCCCGACCAGGTAGCGCATGACATCAATATCGTGGGTTGCCAGATCAAGTACCACGCCGACGTCGCGGATGCGCGGCGGAAATGGCCCCAGGCGACGCGCATGCAACTGAAAAATCTGCCCCAGTTCACCTGCCGTAATGCGCTGCTTGAGCGCGACCAGCGCCGGATTGAAGCGCTCGATATGCCCGATAGCCAGCATCACACCGCGCACACGCGCCAGTTGCAGCAGCGTCTCCGCCTCCTCCGGCGTACTGGCCATCGGCTTTTCCAGCAGCACATTGATCCCCATGTCCAGCAGATAGCTGGCGACTTCAAAGTGCAGATGTGTTGGTACGACCACTGCCACCAGATCGGGCCGCGTCTGTTCGACCAATACGCGATAATCCCGATAGCCCGCGATATGGAAACGCTGCATAGCCGCGTGCAACGCCTGCTCCGCCGGTTCCGCTACGCCCACCAGTTCAACCTGCTCTGTATTGAAATCGGCAAGAACGCGCAAATGGTTTGTACCCATTGCCCCCGCTCCCACTACCGCCACTTTTAGCCGCATAGGCTCATCACCTCTCTCACAATCGTATGCAGGTCATCCGTTGAAAGTGCGGGATGAACCGGCAGGGACAGCACCTCGCGTGCAGCCTGCTCTGCCACAGGCAATACTGAAGCTGTGGATGAGTCGGCACTTACGGCCCGCCAGAGCGTACATTGTTCCTGATAGAAGGGCTGACGATGAATAGGCAGCGGATAATGCACGGCAGTTGCCACGCCTTTCTCACGTAGTTGCTGCATCCAGGTATCGCGTCGCTGCGGCACACGAAGAGTGTATTGATGATAGACATGGCGATAACCCGCGCGCTCTACTGGTGTCTGTATCTTGCGGGTCAGATGCTGTGTCAAGAAGGCAGCGTTAGCGCGGCGCTGCTCCGTTAACGCCGCCAGCCGCTCAAGCTGGATCAGGCCCAGCGCGCCTTGCAGTTCGGTCATGCGCAGATTATGGCCCAGCGCGATGTGCCGATAGCGTTCCTGCTGTCCATGACTGCGCAGCAAACGCACTCTCCTGGCGATGAGCGGGTCATTGGTAGTAACCATGCCGCCTTCGCCGGTCGTGATATTTTTTGTCGCGTAAAAGGAGAAACAGCCAGTGCCGAAACTACCCACGGGCCGCCCCTCAATGCTGGCGGCGTGCGCCTGACAGGCATCCTCAATAATAAGCAGGTGATGCTTCTGCGCTATTTGTAGCAGGCGCGGCATATTAGCCGGATGCCCATAGAGATGCACAGGCATGATCGCCTTCGTCTGCGCAGTAATCGCCGCCTCGACCAGTGCCGGATCGAGTGTATACGTGTCAGGCTCAATATCGACAAAAACGGGCGTGGCTCCCGTCAGTAGAATAGTATTGGCGGTAGCTGCGAAACTGAACGGCGTCGTGATTACCTCATCGCCGGGGCCAATCTCGTGCGCCAGCAGGGCCAGATACAGAGCCGCCGTCCCCGAAGAGACTGCTACCGCATCGGCCACCTGACAGACCTGCGCGAAACGTCGCTCAAACTCCTCCACTTGCTGCCCTTGCGCCACCTGTCCCGTGTGCAGAACGGCGGCGACGGCGGCTTGCTCACGCTCCCCAAATAATGGACGCGCCACAGGAATCATGAACTCTCGTCCTTTCTCAGCAGATATGACTCTCATTCATCTATTTCTATTATTGCTTAGAATATTCTCTCGCAAGCAACGAAGCAGGTCACTTCATATGTTAGAGGAATATGATCCCATACATATCATCTCTGCTGTAGTATAGTATAAAGCGATCTCAAAATATGCTGGTACTATTGAGTATTGCCGCCGGACAGATTTCGACCATCTGGTGGACACGCTCACGCCCAAGCATACGCGCCGCGCATTGCAAGCCTTCCGCCACACGTGGGGGGCGGGTATGCAATCCATGCGCATCTGAGGCAATGCATTGAATCAGCCCCTCCTTGAGCAGGGCCTCGGCGCAGCGCCTGATCGTTCTGCCTTGCAAGCCAATCAGGCTACTGGCTGTGATCTGCGCTATCACTCCTTGCTGCAAGAGAGCTTTGAGGCGGCTATGATCTTGTTGAATGGCCCGATAACGCTCCACATGCGCCAGTACCGGAATAATGCCGATTGTTCGCAGTGCAAAGATAATGCGTTCGGTGTCGGGCAGCCACATACTGTTCCAGAGTTCGAGCAGCAGGTACCGTCCCCCATTGAGCGTTGCCACACGCCCGGTCTGAACATCCTCCAGCAACGCGGGACTGATCAGTACCTCGTGACCGGCAAAAAGACGCAAAGGAATGGCATGCCGCTCAAGCTCCTGCTGAACCTCACCCACGCGCTCGCGGATCTCTGCTGCTGGACGTTGTGGAAATTCATCATTGTAATGGGGCGTTGCGATGGCTGTGTGTATTCCCTCCTGCACCAGCGCGCGCGCCAGTTGCAAAGTCTGTTCCATCGTCTTCGGCCCATCATCAACGCCCGGCAAAATATGTAAATGTATGTCGATCAACCGTCCTCACCTCACCACGTTGTATAACTCAAGCCAGCGATCAAAAACGAATAGACGAAATAGTGTCTGACCGTACTCCCTGCCCTTGCCACGCCAGCATCGCCCGGCCAGAGACTGCACGTCACGCGGCGCGACATACTCCCACAAAGGGCGCTCCTGCCTGAGCCAGCGTTGCAGTTCCGCGCGCAAGCCATCGGCAATCCAGGCATCCTGCGGCACTTCAAAACCAAACTTTGTGCGACGATAGAGAATCTTCTTCGGTAGAATTTTTTGCATACCGAGACGCAGAGGCCACTTTGTCCAGCCATTATGATAGAGTGTCTGTGGTGCGAACGATAAGCACAGTTCGATCAGCTCGTGATCCAGAAAAGGATAGCGCCCCTCGACAGAGAATGCCATTGAATTGCGATCATCCCATTTAAGCAAACGCGGCAAGGTCATGGTGCGAATCTGGGCCACGCGCCATGCCTGCTCGCCTAGCGCGAGTACCTTTTCCAGCATAGGCGTATACGCCGTTGCAACAGAGGGGCGCAGGCGTATCAGCGTTGCTGGCTGACGGCGAGCATAATAGCGTCGCACCATGAGCGGAATTTGTGCCAGCAGATGCGGATTGCCCTGGCCCAGCATAGTGCCCGCGAAGTGCTTGAGCAGGGAAAAGATGTGACCTTGCCCGGCGAGCGCACGCAGGTGCAAGAAATATGACTGCCAGTAACCGGCAAACAATTCATCACCGCCTTGCCCATTCAGCGTTACGGGGATGCCCGCCTCTCGCATCAGACGCGCAATGCAGTACGATGCATAGACCGACAGACTGCCGACCGGCTCATCATGTATGTACAGGAAGGTATCCAGTTCGCTCAAAAAATGTTCAGCGCACGGGATCACGTAATGCGGCTGCGCGTGTATATGAGCTAGCATAGCCTCAACATACTCCTGCTCGTTGAGTGCATCGCCCGGAAAGACACAACTAAAGGTATGGAGTGGGGCATCTTGCCCGTTCCTGCACTCATTAACCAGCGCTGCAATCGCGCTGGAGTCCATGCCACCGCTGAGCGCGCAGCCCACCGGCACGTCACTACGCAGGTGCAGACGCACGCTCTCGCGCAGCTTGTTCACAAACAGCTTTCCCGCCTCGTCAGCATCTGTCACCATAATGGCCACACGTTCGGGAAACCAGTAGCTGACCGGTGTTGAGGGTACCAGTGTGCTGAGTGGAATACGCAACCAGCAACCCGCCGGTACAACCTGTACATCACGGAAGAAGCTGCGCTCCGGCTCCTCATAGCCGGTTTGCAGGTATTCTACGGTGCTGGCCATATTCAAGTGTGGTATAAAGCCGGGGAACCGATGAAATTGTTTAATCTCCGAGGCGATCACGATTTGTCCGGCACCTTGCCAGAAGTAAAGCGGCTTGATGCCGAGGCGGTCACGGCAAAGAATCACTTCGTTACGCTGGTTGTCAAAGATGATCAGTCCCCACATGCCGCGAAAACGTGCGAAACATTCTGTCCCCCACGCACTGTAAGCTGCAAGAATAACCTCTGTATCGGACGAGGAGCGAAAGCTATAACCCAGCTTTTCCAGTTCAGTTCTGAGTTCAACGAAGTTGTAGACCTCGCCATTATAGGCAATCCAGAGTTGTTCGCGGTACGTCATCGGCATATGCCCGCTGGAACTTAAATCGAGGATAGAGAGGCGACGCGAGCCAAGCGCCACGCTCCAGTGTGCCTCTGTTTCAGCGCACACCCGCCATTGTTCTACCTCACGAGAGAGAAACACCACCCCCTCATCATCCGGCCCGCGATGACTGATCGCGGCGAGCATCTTTCCTATCACGCCCACAGGAACGTCTGCCGTTCGGCCTCGAATGATACCAGCTACACCACACATTACACATCTACCCTTCAATACTCAAAAGCTCTCGCTATGCCAGAATCGAGAGATAAAGCTTCTCAAGACGCTCGGCCAACATCTGGCGGCTATGGTGTGCAATCACCCACTCACGCGCCCTCATTCCTACGTCCCGCGCCTCAGCGGGATGCAAGAAGATATATTCTAACTGTTCTGCTACTTGCTCTGCATTAGTAGCCTGGAATAGAGGAGGAGGAACAGCATAGGCATCAGGGTACCTGAACGCAGCTATCACAGGCTTCGCACAACTCATAGCTTGTAGCTCTGAAAAACCCAGAACCCCGGCCACAAATTGTCCGATAACGACATCAACTGCTTGTAGTAAGTATGGCACTTTTTGGGGTATAACTAATGAAATAAATTCAAAATAATCGCCATATAATTGCTTATATTTTTGCCTTTCCGGTCCCCAATCAAGCACCTTTACCAGTACATCGGAATGACGTTGCGTGAATCGTGCTAGACCGTTAAACGCAATATCAGACCCTTTATCCATATCAAGGCGTGAAAAAAGCAAGATAGTTTTACATTCTGCCTGAATTGCTTGCTTAGACAAGGATGGCACAAAGACATCAGTATCAATCGGGCCAGGAAGAAAAACAGCATCAGGTGACATCGTTTGTAATACCGGTATCAAATCAGGGGTAATTCCTATAACACCTGCTGCTTGTTTAATAATAGGCTCTAAAATGAGGCGAAAAGTAGGCTTACGCACATCATCTCCATGACAATGAACCACATATGGTACCTGACTCAGTAGACCAAGAATGCCATAGCTTGCCCAGTGAATATGTACAATATCAAAGTGCTTTTGATTAAGCTTACCGACGATATGGCGCATGTGCAGAAGACGCCGAGGCATCAGTGCCATTTTCAGCGCTAACGGCGCGAAGCCGCCTGTCAGATCTGGCTCATAAATGGTCACGGCATGGCCACGTTTTCGCAAATCTTCTGCGAACATCTGTGGTACCTGATTAATATTGTGTACTTGAAGAATACGCATAATATTATCTCTTACCTTATAGTCAATTCACTGCGGTTCAGCAATAAAGCAGCTTCATCACGGCCCGTTTTCAGGAGACGCTGGTAGAGTTTAATGAGTTGTTGACTTTCCCGCTCCCAACAAAGCTCAGATTGCACTACACATAAAGCATTCTGGTGCATATACTCTAAAGATGCACTATCTGCAAGTATAGCATTGATAGCAGCGCCAACCTCTGCTGGTGTAAGTGAAGGTATAATCCTACCAACGGCATACATCGTGATTATCTCTTCTACTGCTTCAAGAGAAGAGGCTAAAACCGGCAGACCTGCCATTAAATATTCAAAAAGTTTATTAGGAAGGCACCAGCGTATGTTTGCAGAATCTGATTCATATACGATCAAACCGACATCAGCCGAAGCTGTCCAATCCAATAGCTCTTGATAGGGAACAGGAGCCAGCAGTTTCACCCGATTGCCGACTTTCTTAGTGGAGATTAGCGCTTCAAGTTGGGTCTGTGCATTTCCAATATTCTTACCCATCAGCACCAGGACAATATTCTCACGCAAATATGCTGCTGCATGCACCAACAGCTCCAGCCCGCGATCTGCCTGTAAGTTGCCTTGATAGAGAGCTATACGTGTCTCAGATGTCAATTCTAACAGTTGACGTAAGCGATCACTTTTCGCCACCTGCCTGTAGGCAAGAACATTACGCACAAGCGTGACTGACGAGACACGATAATATTCACGGATAGCTTCAGCTATGGGAGGAGAGACAGTAATAACACCAGCACAATACTGTAAAAGGTGAGTAAAGAAACACATGAGCAAGGCACGTAGCGGTCTCCAGGCCATACTCTCTAGCCAGCTTAAAGGCATCTCATGCGCATCAAATACCAGGGGTTTCCGACGCCACCTGGCAGCAATGTAGCAAGGCAGCAGAGTATTGTCGTCATGAGCATGGTACACATCAGCAGATACCTGCAACAGTTTAACTGTAGTACTGATAAGCTTACCAAGTGACCTGATGAAGCGACGCGCCGTAGAATGGGGCGGAATAAACCAGTGCGGCTTGAGGAGGTGAACCAGGCGAACACCATCCATATCCTCTTCGGCAGGTCGGCTGAGATCATGCTCAATATCCACAATAGTGACGGCACAACCGGCCTCTACTAGAGCAGAAGCCTCACGCAGTACCCTTCCATCGGTACGTGCCACTCCTCTGACATGCATACACACCTTTACAGAAACGTTTTCCTGCGTATCTGCTTTCATAGTTTTCTTGAAAAGAGTTAATGCCTCCATAGCTTAAAATCCTTCTGTTGAACCTTACGTATGTCGATACGCCCCTTGAACAGTTCAAAAGTAATTAGCACGATGCCGTAAAGAATAAGGGCCACCCCATAGATCGCATAGCTACCATAACCCCTCTGCTGCTGCGCTAGCAGAGTGCTACTGATGAACAAGGTAAGACCCACCAGCATCTCAATGAGCAGTGAATCCATTTCAAATGGAATGGGATAGATACGCTGATTCACTATATACGCAATAACCGCGAGTACAGCATAGGCAATAAACGTTGAGATTGCCGCTCCCATCGAGCCATAGAGAGGGATAAGATACAGATTAAGCGCGAGATTTACAATCGCTGAAGCTGCGGTAAAGAATACTGCATACCATGTCTGGCGTCTTACAGAAATTCCTGTGGTGAAGAAGTTATACAGGCCATAAAAGACGGAAGAAAAAACGATGGTGGGGATAACCGGCGCGGCTGAATGGTAGGAGGGCGGAAAGAACCAGGTAAGTACAATCAAGCCGACCAGCGCCAGAGCAAAAGCACACAAGAAGAGGATGACACAATACCAGCGGAAGACCGTCTGGAAGATTTTTGCAGCATCCCTCCTTTTTGCAATGCTAAACATTGCCGAGGGCCAGGCCAACGTAAATGGCGAAAGCACCACGACGTTCACAATACTGCCCAGGCTGTAAGCTACCGCATAGCTGGCCGTCTGCGAGAGCGATCCCAGGCGACCTAAAAGAAAACGATCCGATAATTGTAGCACCCACACCGCAATGAAATTGGTAGCATTCGGTATACCAAAGGAGAGTAAACCTTGTGCCACATCGAGGCGGGGCCGCAAACCAGCGCGCCAGAGCATAACAGGAATGGTACAGAGGGCCACGAAGGCGTAGCCACAGCCCGTTGCCAGCAACGAACCGGCTATACCCATATGCAGGAAACCTACAAGCCCGATATTAGCACCCAGGGAGAGAGCAAGATTCATGATAGAGAGCAATGAAAAGAATACAGCGCGGTTCTCGGCGCGCAACCAGGCAAAACCGGGGATGCTCAGGTTTTGGAGCAGAATTATCACACCGGCAATAGAGATATCGGAGCTATAAAAATTACTCCCTAAAAGTAGAGTTGCCAGACCAGTGGCACCTACTAGCATGATGACAGCAATAAGGAAAGAGGTACCAAATAACAGAACAATAGTTGTTGACAGCACACTCAAACGATCCGGCATCGTCTCATAGTCATAATTATAGGAGCGAAAAAAGGCCGAACCCAGACCAAGCTGAGTGATTCCAGCCAGTAGAGCAATAGCCGTATTCAGAACCGCCAGCGCACCATAATCGGTATGGGTCAGATGGTGTGTTAAAAACGGTGCCAGCACGAGCGATACCAGGGGTGAGGCCAGCGAAGACAGCGCGTAAATGCCCGAACTCGTGATGAGGTTGCGAATATATGCGGTGTAATGCTGCTGCTCAGCACCGCGCACGCCAACCAGCGTACCTGTTTTTGATACATGTGTAACAGGTAGTATCAGCGTTTCCTCGTCACACAGAGGGGAATAGTGCCTGTCATGTTCAAACGCTGTTGACGTACCTGCTCCACTTTGTGCATTGCTGCTCGCAATACCTTTGCTATGGCCGATGCGCGGCAGCACAAGCGTGGGCATATCCGCGAACAGCAGGAGATTAGCATCAGGCATATCAACGATGTCCTGCTCTTCTCTATCCTCTATGACCTCTAAAGGAGCCAGACGAAACTGCCTGATCAGCTTTTTCTTATGCACAGTCGGAGGATGTTCAGCGCCATCCGCGTCATAAGATGTTGTCATGGGTCACTACTTTCTCCTGATCACGAGACGCAGCGGCAACTTGCAGCAGTGCTGCATGCTTTCCCCTCATTTACACTTGCTATAACTGTTCAATTATGGTTTCTTCCTACTGCTTCCCCCTCAGCGGTACACCCGTCGGCATCGAGATAGGCGGCGGAGAGACGGGCTGGCCGTTACTGATGGGCGGGTTGTTGCCTTTCGGCTCGTCGCTATGGCCATAGTAGTAATAGTAGCCATAGGCCGAATTTTCGCGGTTGTGGCGCTGTTTGTTGACGATGCAGCCCAGCACATGGGCGTTGGCCTGCGACAGAATCTGCTTCACCTGCTTAAACTGGGGGCGTCTGGCGCGCGAAATGTCGATCACCAGCAACACACCATCGACCTTCGAGGCGAGAATGCTGGCATCGGATAGACCGAGCAGTGGGGGGGAGTCGAAGATCACGACCTCGATGCTCGAATTTTCCAGCAGCTTCAGCAGGCGCTGCATCGATTTTGACTCCAGCAGTTCCGAAGGGTTCGGTGGTAGGGGACCAGAAGGCATAACCCACAGGTTTGGAATGCCGACCGTGTGGATGAAGGGTTCTAGTGGCAATTGTTCGCCTGCGTTTGCACCGTTTGGCATCTGTGCGACCGGTAAGGGCGTGAAAAACTGACGCGAGGTCGGCGCTTTGGGCATTGCGGGCGCATTCATAGCCAGGATGGCGTTGCTCAGTCCTGGCTGATCGGGGGCCAGGCCGAAGATGTTGCGTTGGGATGGCAGACGCAAATCGGCATCGATCAGCAGCGTGCTTTTGCCCGCATTCGCCATAAAAATAGCCAGGTTCGCTGCAACCGAACTTTTCCCCTCGCCAGGGATACAACTGGAAACCAGCAGAGTGCGCAATGGCTTATCGAGGCTTGAGAAGCCGATGTTGGTGCGCAAGATGCGATATGCCTCCACGTTGGGATCGTGTTTGGTGGGATTAATCACCTGCTCCTGCTTCGCGGAGTCAGCATGCCAGATAGAGGCCAGCACCGGCCATTCCAGCAATTGTGTCACCTCGTCCGCGTTGCGCACGCGCGTATCGAAGCGCCCATAGAGCAACGCCAGCAGCAGACCCAGCAGCAGACCGACTACAAAGCCGCCAACGGTATCCAGCATGACATTGGGGCGAACCGGTTTGCTGGCCGGTTGAGCCTGCTGAGCTATACGCAGAAAATCGCCATTTTGCGCCTGCGCCAGTTCAAGTTGCGCCAGCGCTGCTTCCCACTGATCATAATGCTGTTGTAGACTATTTAACTGCTGCTTCAAGCCATTGACCTGGCTCTGATCGCCGCCGGGTGCCTGGGCCGCTGCAAGTTTCGCATTGATAGTATTGATCTGCTGCTGCGTCTGATTAATCTCTTGCTGAAGCTGTTGCTGTGATTGAATATTATTCTGTGCAATCGCCTGCGACTGCTGCTTAATCAAGGTGGCAGCGATGTCGTTGGCAAGTTGCGCGGCGCGCGTGGGGTCTGGATCAACCACGTCAATCTCAAAGAGCTGCGTGTTGGTTTTGGGGCTTGTACTTACCTCACCGGCAAGCTGAGCGGCAGTCAGGCCTGGATAATGTGCTGCCACTGCGCTCAGCACGGAGTTACTGGTTGCCAGCGCCGCTTCCGTCTGTACCAGTTGATCACTGGCGAGCAATGCAGTATAGTCGGCGGGCGTGTTGCTATTGGAAGTCACTTCAATCTGCACCAGCACCGATGATTGGTAGACCGGTCGCATCAACTTACTGCCGATAAATGACGCCACACCTACTACTAAAAAACAAAATATAACTAAACGCCACTGTTTACGTAAAATAGCCCAATACTGCTCTAGCGTCATACCATCATATCCCTTCCATCATACATCCCTTATGGGAAGCTCATTCCGGCTCAGGCCCACATGTTTCTTCCTAAAACAGTATACCGGGCCTGCCAAATCATCGATGAGGAGACAGGACTTCTCTTGTCCCACCTGCCAAAATGGGATATTATCAGGGCAAAACTTTCACGACGAGGGGATATAATGACAGAGAAGAGCATAGGGCAAGATGTCGAGGGGGTCGGCGACACCGCAGGCCTGCCGCTGGTGGTGGGCGTAGACCTGGGTGGCACACAGATACGCACGGCGGTTATGCGTGGCGCAACGCTGCTTTCCCGCGTGGGCCTGCTGACCGGCGTGAACCCTACCCCTGAACGCACCATTCCGCGTATCTGCACCGCGATTCGGCAGGCGCTCGACGAGGCAGGCGTGAGCATTGAACAAATCACAGGCATCGGCGTGGGCGCGCCGGGGCCGCTGGATAGCCGCACCGGCGTGGTCTTCGCACCACCCAATCTGCCGGGCTGGCAGAACACACCGCTGGGCGACATCCTGCGCGCCGAGTTTCACAAGCCTATTTACATCGAGAACGATGCCAACGCCGCCGCGCTCGGCGAATATCTGTTCGGGGCGGGCCAGGGCGCGCATAATCTGGTCTATCTGACCATCAGCACCGGTATTGGTGGCGGCATCATCACCGAAGGCAAAATTCTCGATGGAGTGAGTGGCACGGCGGGCGAACTGGGCCACATGACCATTGACATGCATGGACCACGCTGCAACTGCGGGAATATCGGTTGCCTGGAACGGCTGGCCTCCGGCACCGGTATTGCACTGCGCGCTAACGAAGCGATTGCCCTGGGCCAGGGCGACGAACTGCTGGCCTTTGCCCTCGCGCATGAAAGCCTGGAAGATCACGGGGCCGACACCCCCTACGATCAGCGTGTCGCTGCACCGCATGTCAACGCGCGCACCGTCGCGCTGGCCGCCGAGGCGGGCATTCCCCTGGCGCGCGAGATCATCGCGCAGACGGCGGAAGCGCTGGCGACAGGCATCGTCAACATCCTGCATATTTTCAATCCCGACATACTGATCCTGGGCGGCGGCGTCATGCAAATGGGTTCACTGCTGCTCGCTCCGGTGCAGCGCATTGTGCGTGAGCGTACCATGCGTGTGCCCTATGAGGCCGTTAAAATCGTCATGGCGCAACTTGGCACCAACGCCGGTCTGGTCGGCGCGGGCGCATTGATTTATCACCACCTGTAGAGATATTGAGAGACTATGGCAATACAGAAGGAGCGTTTGGACGTGGCACTGGTGCGGCGCGGTCTGGCCCCCAGTCGGGAACGCGCCCGCGCCCTCATCATGGCCGGGCAGGTCTACGTCGATGAGCGGCTGGTCGATAAGCCCGGTACGTTTATCGCGCTGGACGCGACCTGCCGTCTGGCCGAGACGACGCCCGAACTGAAATACGTCAGTCGTGGTGGTCTGAAGCTGGAGAAGGCCCTGGATACCTTTCAGCTTGATCCACGCGACCGCGTAGCCATTGATGTGGGAGCTTCCACCGGTGGCTTCACGCAATGTCTGCTGGAGCGCGGTGCGCGGCGTGTCTACGCCGTCGATGTCGGGCATGGTCAACTGGCCTGGACGCTGCGCAACGACCCGCGTGTTGTCGTGATGGAACATACCAACATTCGTCACCTGACCACGCTGCCGGAGCCGATGCAGTGCGCTGTCATCGATGTCTCCTTTATCTCGCTGCGTCTGGTGCTGCCTGCCCTGGTACCCCTGATGGCACAGAATGAAGACACCTGGATTGTAGCGCTGGTCAAGCCGCAGTTCGAGGCGGGCAAGAGCGAAGTAGATCGCGGTGGCGGCGTCATCAGCGACCCCGCCATCCATGAGCGTGTCCTGCGCGAACTTCAGGAATGGATTCCCGCCCATACGCCCCTGCAAGTACGCGGCGTGATCGAGTCACCCATTCGTGGCCGCGACGGCAACAAAGAATTTCTCTTCTGGTTAGGGCTGCATCTGGCTGACCAGGGTAAGCGAGATGCTCAGAAAGACGCTCAGGCTGATGACGGCGATCACCGGGTCCAGGAGCGGCGCGGCGATCAGGCTGCCACGCAGGCGGAAACGCTGTAACAGGTTGGGTAGCAACAGAGCACAACAGGTGGCAACCAGCAGCGTCAGGCCAAAGCCGAAGGCCACAATGACACTAAAAAGGAGCAGGTGGAAAAGCAGCCAGCTTAACAGACCGGCCAGAATGCTGGCTAACACCCCTCCGGTGGTTCCCAACTGCAACTCGCGGGCAATGCTGTCCCACAAATCTCTGCCACTGGCCGAGCGCAGTTGCCAGCCCGCGATACCGAGCGCTTGCGAGACCGCACTACCACTGGTCAAGAGCAGCATCGGCACCAGACAAAGAATAGCAAACAGGATAAGACCCTGATGGGAAGGCGCTGCGACAGCGAAAAACGGCGTGCTATGCAACAGCACCAGCGCGCTGATCGCCGTGAGCAAGGGACGAAACACTGTAAAAAGGATGATTGCCAGCACAAAGCCCGCCACGACGTTGAGCGCCAGCCAGGAGAAGCGACTGAGTGCGCTACGCCACGAAAAATGTTCCTCTTCCTCGGCCTCTTCAACATCGGCTCCGGTCAACTCAGAGAAATCTTCTGCTTGCTCCTCGTGGATCACATCAATCACGTCATCGACTGTGACCAGTCCCACCAGTTTGCGCTCGCTATCCACCACCGGCACGCCGAGCAGGTCATAGCGAGCAATGATACGCGCCACCTCCTCCTGGTCGGTTTCGGTAGTGACGCTAATGACATCGGGGTTCATCAGCGAGCGCATGGGCGTATCTGGCTCGGCGGTGACAAGCTGGCGCAGCGAGACGACGCCTACCAGATGCTGCTGCTCATCGACCACGTAGAGGTAGTAGATCATCTCAAGATGCTCTGAGTGCTGGCGCAGATATTGCAGCGCGTCCTCGACCGTCTTGTCCTGCTGCAAGGCCAGCACTTCTGTGGTCATGATGCCGCCCGCCGTCTCCGCGCCATAGCGCAGCAGTTCACGAATAGGCTGCGCTTCGTCGGCAGGCATCAGATTGAGCAGTTGCTCGGCCTGCTCGTGCGGAATATCGGCCAGAATATCGGCTGCATCATCGGGAGCCAGCCGCTCCAGCAGGTCAGAGGCACGCTCCGGCCCCAACTCATTAAGTAAAGCAGACTGACGCGGGTACTCGACCTCGTTGAGAGCATCGGCCGCCGTCTCCATATCGAGTTGTTCCAGCACGGCCCCGGCCTCCTCAACGTCCAGTTGCTCCAGAATATCGGCAATATCGGCGGGGCGCAGATCGGCCAGTTTGGTATGGCTGACATTCAATTGCACCTGCGGTATCACGCCGCTGGCACCCACACCGGCCAGTGCGGGCGTCAACTGGCCCGTTACCGCACCCTGGCGCACCACCTGAATCGGCTCGACATAGTTCCAGGTAACGATGCGCTCCTCCATTTTTAAGGGTAGCACGCGGCTCAGCGCTGCGAACGGTGCCTCAATGCCCAGACGGCGTAGCAGGCCGCTTGTACTGATATCCACCCCCACCAGCCGAGCCGTGCGCTTGATCTGCGCCAGTTTGAGATCGTTGACCTTCACCACGCGATAGCCCTGTGTATCTACAATCTGCTTATCCAGAATATCGCGCCTGAGCAGAAGTTCATCGTCCTGCGGCGTATAGGTGGGCAACTGTGCCTGGGGCACGGTCAATTCAATGCGCGGCTCCTCGATGCTGCGCACGCAGGACCAGGGAATCAGCAAATCGTTGCTGCTGCTGCTTAGTGCAGGATGGACGATCAAAGCCGTAACGACCGGAAATGTTTCATGCAATGAAACCGAGACATCGCGCAGGCCTCCCAGCCGATGTCCCTCGCTATCATAAACGCTCTTGCGGAGCAGTGCGCTCAAAAAGATCATTGGTACCACCGCCTTTCGTTTGCACCGACAAAGAGTTGTGCGTAGAAAGCCATATTGACGCACACTTATCCACAGAAATTGTGTATAAGTGGCGAAGTTATCCACCATCGTAACAGTGGTTCCAGGAGCAGAGTACGCCCTCCCACGTGTTTCCTGGCACAAGAACACGCCACTGACGTACTTTGCCAACATGTTACCGGGGACGCCACGAGTGTAGTGGCAAGAGGACGAACTGGCAAACGGGAGAGATTCTTACTCGATTACTCACCTGACAGGGTCAAGGCTCATCGAGTAAGGCGGTGGGTTAGAAAACGCCTGGATAGGAAGGTTGCTATATGCAGCGATACCCCTCGTGGGTATCAGGCCAACATGCTATCAATCACAGGCTCAAGGCATATCCATCCAGCAAGACTTACTCGATGAGGAGCAGAACACTCCCAGAAACAGACAAATGCGAACGACCAGCCTACTATGACTGGGGCCAGCGTCCATGTCCCTCACCTCCTTTGCCCAACAACTGGAGCTATATCCTCGGCCTCGGCAGGCATGGTAAAGCCACCCCTCCACCGATAGTCTTTCCAATTGATGGGATAACGACAAAATTTGTTCCTAAGAACTATAGCACATGTAGGGAGTTTACGACAAGGGATAGGCCAGGAGTAATACGAATGGGGGTGAGCGGGTATCAGACCCCGCTCACCTTCTTATTTTTTTATCCCTGTGGCAGAAGGGGTATGATGCGCTGCTTGAGTTGCTCAAAAATGCGCTCGACGGGTAACGCGGCGTCAATGACCTGGAAGGCGTACTCGTCGATCATCTGATCGAAGGTGGCAAGCAATCTGGACTGGTAGTTGACGAAACTTTCATAAAGATCGTTACCCAGGCGCATATCCATCCCGGATTCCCAGTAGTCGAAACCGCCGCCCTGTAAAACGCGCGGGATCAACTCGCTGACACTAATTTTGAGGTAGAAGATAGCGTCAGGCTTGAGCGCCAACCCATAGATCGAGCGAATCCAGCCGGGGTCGGCCCCACGCACAATCGCGCGTGCGATCAGTGAATAGATGTAGCGATCGGTCAGCACCATAAAGCCGGCGCGCAGAGCGGGCAGTATCTGGCGTTCAAAACGATCCACGAAATCGGTGGCATAGAAGAGATTGAGTGTAATCGGGCCGAGCGTATGGCCTTCCTTCGCCTGCTTCAATCCCGCTCCCACCAGTTCTGAGCGCGTCATCTCGGTGCTGACCACCGCGTAGCCGCTGCTCTCCAGCCAGGGACGGAGCAGGCGCAACTGTGTGGAGCGTCCCACGCCGTCGGTACCCTCAATCACGATCAGCCGCCCCGGTAAAACTTCCTTCTGTTCGCGCAGATGGATGGCATCAATCCCGTAAAATTCCAGTTTTGTCATACGTTATCCTGATATCAGAGATGAGAGCTAATCACACGAACCAGCAGGGCGAGCGCAAGGCATCCTCCCTACAATGGAAAACAGGCGGGAAACGAACTGTATCATTGCAAAGACGATGCCTTACGCTCGCCCTGCAAAGCATTGACCCGACCATTCGTGCTGTCAGTCGTTATTTCAAGTTCAGCACTATGCTGGACCAGTTCTTCTCTGGGGGGTCGCAGACGGCGCACGCCCTGTAAATAGGGCCTGACCAGTTCACGCATACGGCGCTGTTGTTCGGGAATGGGAAGCGTAGCATCCATCACGGTCAGGCCGAATTCAGCCACCATCGACTCATATTCGCGCACGATACGCCTCTGGAACAATTTGAAACTCTCGAAGGGGTCGCTGCTCAGCCCCAGGTCCATACCGGCCTCGTAATACTTCAGTTCGGCACGCCCGGTGAGAATGCGATTCAGCGAGACTTCCAGGGGGACGCGATAGTAGAAAGCTAACGTGGGTTTGACGGCGAACTGGTAGAGCTGGCGCACCCAGCGACGATCCACGTTGCGCGCAACATCGCGGGCAAAAGCGGTATAGATGTAGCGATCTGCCAGCACAATCGCGCCAGCCTTGAGGGGGGGAATGATGTCATGCTCGGTACGGTCGGCGAAATCGGTCGCATGGATCAGGCTAAAGGTGGTGGGAGTCAGCAACTGTTTCTTCTTGCCGCGACTGGTGGTTTTCTTGACCAGGGGCGACGAGTTCCACTCACTAAAAAAGACCGTGTAACCCTCGCTGATTAGCCACTGGCGCAACAGCGCGATCTGCGTACTTTTACCTGAACCATCGACGCCCTCAACCACAAAGAGGCGTCCCGGATATTGATGTTGTCCATATGTTTCCATCGTTCGCATCCTTTACGTACCTCGCACTTTCTATTGTCAGGCCATGCTACATGTTATATGCCATATATTACATACGTATCAACCAAAAAAGAAAAGTCGAGATACACCGAATATAGCCAGGGAAAGATATATAGAGTATGCTCAACTGTAGGCAATTTGTCAAGTTTATACAGAACGGTCGCTAGCCCAGGTCGGCTGGTTCACAGCCGACCGATATACTCTTTCACTTTCTCGGCGGCGTCGCGCGTCATGCCATCAAGAGCGGCCAGTTCATCGATACTGGCGGCACTGATGGCACGCACTGAGCCGAAGTGCTTCAAGAGCGCCTGCTTGCGTTTGGGGCCGATGCCGGGAATCTCGTCCAGGATCGATTTGAAGGTGCGGTCGGAGCGCAGTTTGCGGTGATAGGTGATGCCGAAACGGTGCGCCTCGTCGCGGATACGCTGCACGAGATACAGGCCCTGCGAGTTACGAGGCAAGATAATCGGGTCGGGCGAGCCGGGAATGAAAATCTCCTCATTCTCCTTTGCCAACCCGACGGTGGGAATATCCAGGTGCAACTCCTGCATGACCTCCATCGCCGCGCTCAACTGGCCTTTGCCGCCGTCAATAATGATCAGATCGGGTAGTCGCCAGTCGTGAGCCATCTCCGCGCTGCTCTGCTCAATCTGCTCTGCTGTCACCGTGCCCTCCTCGTTGGGTGAGCAGGCAGCCTGGGGAGCTTCTTCGGCGCTGATCTTGGCTTCCTGCCCACCGGTGTTTTGCGCGTTGACCTTGCGGAAGCGGCGACGAAGCACCTCTTGATGGCTGGCAAAGTCGTTCGGCCCCTCGACGGTCTTGATCTTAAAACGGCGATACTCGCTGTTTTTGGGTCTGCCTCCCTCGAAGACTACCATCGCGCCCACCGAGTTCGTGCCTTGCGTGTTGGAGATATCGTAGCACTCGATGCGCTGCGGGGGCGCGACCAGATTGAGCGCGACCTGGATCTCCTCCAGGGCCATCTGCGTCTTCTGACTATCGGTCAACCACTTGATGCGTTGCTGCTCCAGCACTTCCTGCGCGTTCTGCTTAACCATCTCGATCAGGCGCACTTTGTCGCCGCGTTTCGGTACGCTGATGGTAACGGTGGAGCTACCCTGCGCAGTGGCGGTCTGTTTGCGCCGTTCGCGCAGCCAGTTCTGCATAATGGCACGGTCGTCCGGCTCAACCTCGACAATGATCTCCGAGGGCACGTGGGGCGAGGTTTCGTAGAATTGCTGCATGAAGGAAGCCATGATCTCGCCGGGGGTACTCTCGCGCGTGCCCTGTAAAATGAAGTATTCGCGTCCCACCAGCTTGCCGCTGCGGAAGAAGAAGACCTGTGCGCAGGTTTCGTCGTCGCCGCTCGCCAGTGCAATCACGTCCTGGTCATCCTGGCCCTCGGTATTGATGATACGCTGCTTCTCCAGAATATTTTCAACGGCCTTGATACGGTCGCGGATGCGTGCTGCCTCCTCAAAATTCAGGTTTTCAGCCGCCGCTTCCATCTTCTTATGTAGTTCTTTCAACACCTCGTCGTGCTTGCCCTCAAGGAAGAAGATGACCTGCTGAATGATCGCATCATATTCCTCACGCGAGGCATAGCCGACGCAAGGGGCCACACAACGATGAATGAAGTATTGCGTACAGGGACGCGGCAGCAATTTTTGTTTCCAACCGGCAGGCGGCTCGCCCTCACGCGGCGGTGCCCAGTTGCTGGCGTCGTAGCGGCAGGTGCGAAAGGCAAAGAGCTTATTAAGCAGGTCAAGCGTGGCATCGACAGCGCCGGAGTTGGTATAGGGGCCAAAGTAGCGATTGCCGTCACGCTGATAGCTGCGCACGCGATAGACGCGCGGGAAATCCTCTGTCAAAGCTACCTTGATATAGGGATAATTTTTGTCGTCGCGCAACAGCACATTATATTTCGGGCGATACTGCTTGATATAATTGCTCTCCAGCACCAGCGCCTCAACCTCGTTCCGCACGACCAGAAACTCGATATCCGCAACCTTCGCCACCATGCTGCGATTCTTGGGACTCAGATCGGTCGATTCCTGAAAGTACGAGCGCACGCGATTATAGAGTGAGATGGCCTTGCCCACGTAGATGACTGTGCCACCGGCATCTTTCATCAAATAGATGCCGGGTTTATGTGGTAAGGAATTTAGAACAGCCTGTATCTTCTCATTCATATCTAACGATAAATGTCCACACACGAATTTTATTACAGGAACGCTTTGACAGTAGTGCGCCGATAGAGCGCTGCCACCGGAAGAGTGACGCCGATACTGACTAACTCTACAGTATCGCTTGCTGCATAGGCATGATAAGCCGTTCAGCCACCCTCGGTGCGACGAAAAACCTCAACCGCCTGGTGATCGGTCGCTATCAATACATACTCCTCAAGCGTGGGGCATCTGTGGCCCTCCTTGCGAATCATCAATACCACCTCTATGATACACCCAAAATCAAGGTGATAACCAGTTGCACAACGTCTGTGTGCCTGTAGCGAGCAGGGCGATATGTGATATACTGCATGTATGCAGACACATCCTGAGAATCAACCGACCGCAACGTCGCTGCTGCGGCGCAATCACGCTCTGGCCGTTCTGTATAGCATTGCTGCCTACCTTAATCATACTGTGGATGTGCGAGCAGCATTGCAGGAAGTGCTGGTGCGCGTCACTGAGATGCTCGGCCTGCAAACCGGCTGGGTCTGGTTGCTGAACGAGCAGGGACAGCCCTATCTGGCGGCTTCACAGGCACTCCCCCCCTACCTCGCCGATCACCCGGAGCGCATGACCGGCTATTGCCTCTGCCTGGATACCTTTCTGGATGGTGCGCTCGAAGGAGCCGCCAATATCGACGTGCTGCGTTGTAGCCGTCTGAAAAATGCGGAACGCGACAGCGACCCCAGTTCGCTTGGCCTGCGCTTTCACGCCAGCGTGCCGATTTATGCGGGCAATATCCCCCTGGGCGTGCTGAATGTTGCCAGTAAGGACTGGCGCGAACTGACAACCGAGGAACTGCAATTATTGCACATCATCAGCGACCAGATCGGGCTGGCTGTGCAGCGTGCGCAGCTCTCTGCCGAACGCACCCAGGCGGCGGCGCGGCTGGCAACCATCGAGGAGCGCAATCGATTGGCGCGCGAGATCCATGATACGCTGGCGCAGGGGCTGGCCGCGATTACGCTGCAACTGGAGACGGCGGACGCGCTGGTGACCTCCCGTCCCACGCGCGCTCATGAGGCCATTCAGCGCGCGCTGGCCCTGGCGCGCAGCAATCTGGAAGAGGCGCGCCGCTCGGTGATGGATTTGCGCGCTGGCCCGCTACAAAACCATACGCTACCTGAGGCGCTGGCTGCGCTGGTAAGCAGTATGAGTACGGAAATGCCGTCAACCCGGATCGGTTACAGCAGCATACCTGCGGTGAATTTTCCCACGCTGCCCGCACGCATTGAGGCCGGTCTGTATCGTATCGCCCAGGAGGCGCTGACCAATGCACGCCGCCACGCCAATGCCAGCAACATCACCATTCTACTAATTGCCGAGGAAAACACTATTCGTCTGATTGTGCAAGACGATGGCACCGGCTTCGAGCCTGACACGGTCTTGCAACAACGCCAGCCGCAGCATTTCGGCCTGACAGGCATGAGCGAGCGCGCCAGGCTGCTGGGCGGCACGCTCACCATCGAGAGTACCTCTGGTGCAGGCACCTCGATAGAAGTCACATTGCCGCGTTAGGCAATCAATACATGAAAAAGAGGGAGGGAGCAGCATGATCCGCATTCTTCTGGCCGACGACCATCCGATTGTGCGCGAGGGTTTGCGCGCCGTACTGGAGACGCAAGATGATTTCGAGATCATCGCGGAATGTGCAAACGGCGAAGAGGTGCTACGGCAGGTCGCGCAGTTACAGCCGGATATGCTCCTGCTCGATCTGGAGATGCCGATCATGGACGGCGTGGAAACCATCCGCCGTCTGCATCAGATGCAGCCCGGCGCGACGACTCCGCGCATCATCGTCTTCACCGCCTTTGATAATGACGAGCGTATTATCCACGCCATCCAGTCAGGTGCCGACGGCTACCTGCTCAAAGGTGAGGCGCGCGAGGAGATTTTCCGTGCCATCCGCGTCACAATGCAGGGCGGCTCAATGCTCCAGCCGGTTGTGGCTTCCAAACTGCTACACCATGTACGCCAGCAGAGCGAGCGGTTTACCGCGCCTTCTACTCCCTCTACCCCTAACGTCAGGCCCGTGGCTCCTGTCGAGTTGCTCACCGAGCGCGAACTGGAGGTGCTGCACCTGCTGGCCCAGGGTATGCCCAACAAAGAAATTGCCGCACAACTCGTCATTAGTGAGCGCACGGCCAAATTTCACGTTAGCTCGATCATGGGCAAGCTTGGTGCCACCAATCGCACGGAGGCTGTTTCACTGGCGGCCCAGCGTGGCCTGCTGGATACACCCTGGCCCACGTCCAATAAAAAGTAGGCTTGATATCCATGAGGGTGACACATACCGGATAATTTGTGATGTTGTTGTGTGATAAAGCTCTACAAATGTGATGTCTTTATGATGTTCGGTAGCTAGGGTTGATATATCTCAATGTAGAGTCCGCATGGAAAGGAAGAACGGAGCCATGTTAAAAGAAGATCATAGTACGCAAGGTAGCGAAGATGAAGACGTTTTGGAAGTATCACTCACCGGCCAGGCGCTGCTGGAAAACCCTCTTCTGAACAAGGGTAGCGTCTTTCCCGAAGATGAGCGGCGCGAGTTTCATCTGCTGGGGCTACTGCCACCGCACGTTGCAGAGCTAGAGGTGCAGGAACAGCGCACATATGAAAACTATCTCCGCAAGGATAATGACCTGGAGCGTTATATTTTTCTGGCTTCACTGCAAGATCGCAACGAGGTCCTCTTTTACCGTTTGCTATTGCAACACGTCCGTGAGATGAGTCCCATTATTTATACGCCGGTGGTCGGCCTGGCTTGCCAGAACTATAGCCACATTTATCGTCGCCCACGTGGTCTGTATGTCTCATATCCCTATCGGGATGAAATAGATACGTTGCTACAGAATGTACCTCACAAGGATGTGCGGGTGATTGTGGTGACCGATGGCGAACGCATCCTCGGCCTGGGCGACCTGGGTGTTGGCGGTATGGGCATTCCGGTCGGCAAGCTCGCGCTCTATACATTGTGTGCCGGTATTCATCCCGCAACCACGTTGCCGGTCGTGCTGGACGTGGGAACCGACAACCGGGCATTGCTGGCCGACCCGCTCTACCTGGGCTGGCATCACAGGCGCGTGCGCGGCGCAGATTACGACACCTTCGTCGATAGATTTGTGCAGGCGGTGAAACGCCGCTTCCCCTCAGCGCTGCTGCAATGGGAAGATTTTGCCAAAGGCAATGCTCGCCGCTTGCTCGACCGCTACCAGCAGCAACTATGCAGCTTCAATGATGACATTCAGGGAACGGGTGCCGTCACGCTCGCCGGTTTGCTGGCGGCCATAAAGATTACGAAGGCAACGTTGAGGAAACAGCGGGTGGTCATTCTGGGCGCAGGCTCGGCGGCTACCGGTATCGCCGAACAGATCGTGGCTGCTATGCAGAGTGAAGGAAGCTCTTTAGAGCAGGCGCGACGCGCCATCTGGCTGATTGATAGTCACGGCCTGGTGCACAGTGGACGCGACGACCTCGAAACGGAGAAAGTACCCTATGCGCAACCGCAGGAACGTATAACAAACTGGCCGCTTTCACCAGCGCAGAAGATCGGCTTGCAGGAAGTGGTCGAACAGGTGCATCCAACCGTGCTGATCGGTACGGCAGCGCAGGCCGGTGTGTTCACCGAACAGATCATTCGGGAGATGGCACGCCATGTCGAGCGCCCGATCATCTTCCCACTTTCCAATCCCACCTCTAAAAGCGAGGCTGTTCCGGCGGACCTGATCGAGTGGACGGAAGGACGTGCCTTGATTGCGACCGGCAGTCCCTTCGCGGATGTCATCTATCACGGGCAGGCGATCTCCATTGGGCAGTGCAACAATATGTTTATTTTCCCCGGTGTCGGTCTTGGCGTGCTTGCCAGCCACGCACAGCGGGTGACGATTGATATGTTTGTGGCAGCAGCTCACGCGCTTTCCGAATGCTCGCCCGCGCTCAAGGACGCAAGGGCTTCGCTTTATCCAGCGGTGGAAGATGTGCGAGAAGTATCACGGTGCGTGGCTATCGCTGTCGGTCTGGCAGCACAACACGCGGGCGTCGCCAGACCAACGTCGCGCGAGGAATTGGAACGGCGCGTAACAGCACTCATGTGGGTTCCTCACTATCCGCGTTTGAAATATAAGGCCGATGTTTAGATGATAGTGCGTTCTTAGAACAGGTCAAAAGCATATTCGGCATAGCTCGTAGTACTGCATATACTAACAATAACGCTGTTGCCGAATCTACCCTTTACAAGAAAATGAGACTCATGGAGGGAACAGAACATGGGTGCATGGGCTTTACTGCGCTCGCTCAATGCCGAACAACGTAATACGTTTCTGGCAAGTTTTCTTGGTTGGACTCTGGATGCATTTGACTACTTTATTGTGACGTTCGTGGTGATCTACATTGCGAAGGATTTTGCGGTCGCAATCCCTCTGGTCGCGCTGGCCATCACCGTGACCTTGATGATGCGACCGGTGGGCGCGCTCATCTTCGGTTTGCTAGCCGACCGCTTTGGGCGGCGTGTCCCCTTGATGATAGACATCGTATTCTACTCGTTGATCGAACTCCTGACCGCGTTCTCGCCCAATTTTACTATCTTCTTTATCCTGCGCGCCTTGTATGGCGTCGGCATGGGAGGTGAATGGGGCGTTGGGGCGTCGCTGGCGATGGAGGCCCTGCCAACGCGCGCGCGGGGCCTCTTCTCCGGTATCCTTCAACAAGGATACGCAGTTGGCTATCTCATCGCTGCGGTCATCTTCTTTATCGTGTTCCCGATTTTTGGCTGGCGAGCCTTGTTTGTTATCGGTGTCCTACCAGCGCTGCTGGTTCTCTTTATCCGCACGAAAGTGCCTGAGTCCGAGGTCTGGCAGCAGCATCAGACGGAGCGTACCGAGCGGGGCATCAGCGTCTGGCGCGCTATGGGCAGCGCGATTAAGGAACATTGGGTATTGTTCATTTATGCGATTCTGTTGATGAGTGCCTTCAATTACATGTCACATGGGACGCAGGACCTCTATCCAACGTTTCTTGAGAAGCAGCGTGCGTTGAGTACAGGAACCGTTTCGTTGATCGCCATCATTTATAACATCGGTGCGATCTGCGGCGGAACAATTTTCGGGTACTTCTCGCAACGCTGGGGGCGTCGCCGCTCGATCATCATTGCAGCCATCCTCGGTATTATCGTGATACCGTTGTGGGCGTTCTCGCCCTCGCTGGTTTTACTGACCATCGGCGCATTCCTGATGCAGTTCATGGTTCAGGGGGCCTGGGGTGTCATTCCGGCTCACCTGAACGAGCTTTCGCCGCCCTCTGTGCGGGGTACCTTCCCCGGCTTCACGTATCAGTTGGGGAACCTGATCTCGGCTCCGGCGGCCACGCTGGAGGCGCTGGTTGCCGAAAACTTTAAAACAGCTAACGGGTCACCGGACTATGCTCTCACACTGGCAGTCCTGGCCCTGATCGTCTTCGTGCTGGTAATCTTCTTCACCGCTATCGGGCGCACCGAAGCGAAAGAGATTGATTTCAAGCGCGAGACCATCACCGGTGAGGGACGCGAAGCCTACGGGCAATAGACGCTATTCTCTCGTGAGGATGGGGACGAGCGGGTAGAGAAGCGCCTGCTCGTCCCCACGCTCACGTAACCTGCCTGTTTCTCTTCCAGTCTTGCAAACAGACGCGGCTCAAGCCGTAGCCCTTCCTGTTCCTTGCGTTCATCACGCCGGGGCATGACTTTCTCCTCTCCAAGCATCTAATTTATTGATTGTGCTGTTTTTGGTGGCTTTCAATAAATTATATTCCGGCATCGTCAAGAAGGTAAGAACATTTGTATCATCCTGCCTGTGACTGGTATACCTCGTAGCTTCCTGGCACCATCAATCGTGCTGTTCATAGAATGGCGATGAAGGAAGGGGCGATGAGGCAAATATCGTTCACGAGGCGCTGGAGTATAGTGCTGCTCTGTCTCTTGCAATGTGCGTTGCTGAGCAGTGGCATATTTCATGTTATACCTGCTATGAAAGCATATGCGGGGAGCGTGCTACCGGCGACGGTTTATGATGACAACGGGCCGGTGGTGATACCGGTGGTGACGGTGCAGGCCAACGGCAGTATTACTTATACCGTGACCAATCTGGACGGGATCACGATTGCGAAGGGGCAGGCGCTGGTGACTGCCGGACGGGCCTTCGTGACGCCGCCACCGGAGCCGGATGGCTATTACGTGCTGCACGTTGTCGATAATACTGTCTCGCTGCCCGCGACGCAGCGCATTCCCTACGCCATTCTGGCCCCGTTCCAGGCCCCATCAGCCTCACCCTTTGGCGTCAGCGCGCACTTTGATCGCGGTGATGATCTCAGTCTGGTACCGGTTGCCGCTATGCTAGGCGTCAGTATGGTACGCGAAGATGCCACCTGGGCGCAGATTGAGAAGGTGGCAGGACAGTATAGCTTTGCGGGCCTCGACCCCTCTATGTCCGCTCTCCAGCAGAACGGCCTCATGCCTCTGCTCATCCTGGATTATAATAATCCCCTCTATGACAACAATAAAACGCCCTACGATAAGGCAGGTTTTACGGCTTTCGCCAACTACGCGCGTGCGGTCGTCGCCCACTATGGGACGCAATTGAAGGCGGTTGAGGTCTATAACGAGTATAATGGGACGTTCTCGAACGGGCCGTGTACACGCAAAGCTTCCTGCTACGTGCAGTTATTGCAGGCGACCTACCAGGCTATCAAAGCCGCTCGCTCAAATGTGACAGTGGTCGGTGGAGCGGTTTTTGCGGTCGATCTCACGTGGTTTCGCCAGCTTTTTCAACAGAAGGCGCTGGACTACATGGATGCCGTCTCTGTTCACCCCTACACCACCGATATGCTCTTTTCATCAGAGATGGAGAACACGGAAAAGCAGTTGCAGGATTTGCAGAAGCTGATCAAAAGCAGCAACGGCGGCACGGCGAAGCCGCTGTGGGTGACAGAAATGGGCTGGCCCACCTCGCTGCTTCATGTCGATGAACGTACACAGGCCGATTATCTGGTGCGCTCCGCCGTCCTTTGTCTGGCTGCCGGAGTTCACAAATATTTCTGGTATGATCTGCTCAACGATGGCACAGACCAGCTTACCGACTCCGACCAATTTGGCCTGTTGCGTCAACCGGACCAGAGCGGCCTGTATACACCCAAACCGGCCTACGTAGCCTACGCCGTACTCATACGCCAGCTTGCCAACCAGCAATTTGTGGGCCGCGAGTCGGTCGGCGCGGGCGTCTATGATGAACGTTTCAGCAGCAATTTGCGCGTACTCTGGTCAATATATGGGAAATCAAACATTATTATACGTACTGCGACCCCTCTCACCATGACCGATATGACCGGCGGCACACGAGCCTATAATCCATCTCAGGGCCAGGTCACGCTACAACTATCCGGCGATCCTATCTATTTGCATGGTGCCGTGCAGAGTATAAGGTTAGCATAGGGACGACATAAATCTATTTCTTGTTTTGACGTAAATGTTCCATAATCCATTGCTTGCTGCGCTCCTGCTGCTGTGGGTCAACGTTGTGGGCATACTGTTCGTTAATATCGGCGATGGTTTGTACACGGAGCGCGTCGCGCCATGCTTTTTCCGCTCGTGCCATCGCAACATGAATGGCACAGGGCAGATGATAGTTTTGTGGCTCAAGCGCGAGAGGGCCTTGTTGACGAATTTCGGCACAACGAAACAGTGACCCGTGCCCGTCGATGGCTTCTACAACCTCAAGCAGCGTAATCTTCTCAGGGGGGCGTGTCAGTCGGTAGCCACCGCGCGGGCCAGGCACCGATTCCAGTATACCTGCATTGGTTAGGGCTTGCAAATGCTTGGCGAGATAGGTTTCTGAAAGGCCGTGATATTCGGCCAGAGCTTTCATTGGCAACGTCGTTCCCTCTGGCAACATTGCCAGCACAGAGACGCAATGCAATCCCCACTCAACCCCTTCACTCAGTTTCATAAGCACTCTCTCCTCATCTGGTCAGTCCTCTCATCTCCTGCGGCGCACCCAACATAGTTTCTCCAACGAGCCGTATCATGGATATATTTTATCCTTGACAAAATTTATCCATAATCCTATAATCTGGATAGAAGTTGTCCTGGATAGTATAGCAGTGAGGCGGGGCGAGCGCAAGCAATAGCCGCATCCGGGGTAAGTGCTAGGTTTTTGCATAGTGCGTGGTGAACAGGATTTGCACTCACCCCGCCTCGCTACCCGTTCGCTCTGCTGGTTTTAAGTAAGGAGAATCAAATGGTTGCACGTCTTCATTATGCTCTGGCTGCGCCACAGGCTTTGCAGGCCGTGAGGCAACTGGAAGAGTATGTCGAAAATTGCGGTCTGGAGCTACCGCTGCTCAGGTTTGTCCAGATACGCGCATCGCAGATTAACAGATGTGCTTTTTGTTTAGATATGCATACGAAAGATGCCCGTGCTGAAGGTGAGGATGAGCAACGCCTTTATCTGCTCGATAGCTGGGAAGAGGCACCGTGTTACAGCGAGCGGGAGCGCGCTGCGCTGGCATGGACCGAGGCCGTCACACTCCTAGGCGAGGGACATGTGCCCGATGAGGTCTATGAGCGCGTTCGCCCTTATTTCAGCGACGAGGAACTGGTAAACCTCACGCTGGCAGTTGCAACCATCAATGTCTGGAATCGCCTGAACGTGGCCTTCCGCACTCCGGCAGGTACGTATCGTCCTCGCAAAACAGCTTCTTCGTAAGAGCAAAAAAGCAGGCGTGTGCGCTGTCAGCGTGCCAGCACCATCAGCCGCCAGCCGCCGAAGATACGCACGGCCAGGTCCTGATTGATGAGATAGAGCAGATGGCCGGGCAGGCGTTGTAAGCCTCGTTTCGAGACGCGCAACAGTTTTCTGGCGAGCCGTCGTGGCTCAAGAGACCAGGGATTGGTGTCCAGCGGAGGGAGGGTATAGAAAGTATCGAGGATGTCATAGCCCGCCTCGCGGATAAACTGAAGCGCCACGTCCTTCGTGAAGAAATGCAGATGGCCCGTAGCAAAGTGAAAATCAAGCAGTTCATTCAGCAGAACTGTGACAACGGAGATATCGAGTGGCAAATGGAAAATTTTATACTCGCTTTTGGGTTTGATTTCGCGTAGGACCTGAAAACAATCTTCAAAATGCTCCAGCACATCAATCAGTAAAATTACGTCGTAATGGGCGTCGCGGGTCTCCGGTGCGGTAAAAAAATCGCCCAGGTGGACGTGCAACTGGCTGTTCTCGCGTTGCTTTGCCAGTTCGATAGCCTGCGGCGCGATGTCATAGCCCTCGAACGTACAGGAGGGAAAGTGACGCTGTAACTGAGCCAGGATTTCGCCGGTCCCACAGCCAATTTCGCAGACGGAATGAGGTGTCAGGTGATTGCGTGCCAATACTTGCAGGATGCCCTGGGTCTTCCAGGGGGCTGCGCTGGTATGCCAGTCAGGATTGTTGCGTAGATAGCTTCCGTCGTAATAGAGTTCTTGTACCGTCATGGTTTCTTCCCTCTCAACTCCTGATACATGGCCGTATATTTATCAATGATCTGCTCAAGACCGTACTGCTGTTCGATGGTGGCACGTGCCTCCTGCCCGTAGCGCCGGAGCAGGGAGGGGTCATTCAGTAGCGTGAGTAGCGCCTGCGCCATCTGCTGCGCATCCTCAGGCTCGACCAGTAGCCCGTTGTGTCCTGACCTGATGAGATCCTCGCTCCCGCTTACCCGCGTGGCGACACAGGCCAATCCAGACGCCATTGCTTCCAGCAGCGCGTTCGGCATGCCCTCCCAGCGCGAGGGGAGAACCGCGATGGCCCCACGCTGTAACTGGGCCGGAACGTCGCGTTGCAGACCGGCAAATTCAACGCTATCGGCAATATTCAGCGCCCGCGCCATCTGTTCGAGCGAGGCCTGGACTGGCCCACTGCCCACCAGAATGAGTCTGGCCTGTGGACGTCGCTGATGAACGAGGTGCCATGCCTGCAACAGCACATCAATACCCTTCTCATAGCGTAATTTTGAGACACAGACGACGGTCTGAGCGCGCTGTGCGTCGATGGCATCCGCGTTGAGGGCCTGGAAACGGTGCAGATCAACCCCATTGGGGATAATACGTGTATCGCATACGTCAAAATGGTGTTCCTTCACGTAACGCAGCATGCGTGAACTCAGCACGACAATACAGGCTTTCACCCGTTGCAATAGCCGACGGATCAGCCAGCAGATGAGCGGCCCGGCAGCTTCTACGCCGTAGAGGTCGCCGTCGATCCAGGTCTTGCCATCAACTTTGAGCCAGGGCAAGGTGGGATCAAGCGAACCGGCTTGCAAGGTGGCCGCTTCATTCGTCTTGGTGCGCTTGCCCGCGCCCGCGCTGATGACGATAATGACCAGTGGCTTTCTGGTGAGCAGGCAAATGAGTGCCAGTGGCAGCACCAGGACATTGAACTGACAAATTTGTAATATATCGTACTGGCGACGCCGCTGCCAGAGAACCCGGCTCAGCACAATAATTGCCAGCAGGTAACGGAACTTCTGCTGCCAGCGCGGCAGGGCCTTGCGTCCATCCAGCAGGGAACCGGCCACGCGCGTCACCGGCACGCCCTGGATAACCTCTTCGCGTGGCCAGGCGGCTTGATGGCGAAAGGTGAAGATATGCATGTCATAGCCACGCCGGATGAGGTTTTGACATTGTGCTAAGGTCTGCGTTTCAGCACCGCCGACCGAGGGGAGAAAGGTTGTAATCACGACGGAGACACGGAGCGTATTCATCATCGATTCTCCCCTGGCTAGTAACCCACTTGCCGTCTGGTATGCTGCTTGCGCTTGAGACGATGCCAGACGTGGTCGAGCGTTTCACAGGCCGCTGTCAATACCGGTCGCAGGTCTTGCCGGTCGAAATAGTCGTAGCCGGTGGGGACAAAAAAGGCCGCGATGAACTCTGCGATGGCTTGTGGAGGCGGCGTTACTCCAGGGCGTCCCCGTTCGACCAGCGTTTGCAAGGTGGTCAGGAAATCTCCCTCAAGATAACGCATGCGGAGGCCGATACGATAGTCACGAACGGGTGAGAGCGATTCCCCACTAACCCATTGATACACCAGCCAGGGGAAGTCCACGCCCGCGCGTACCGCCAGTTCAATGCCGGAGGTCAGGCGCGGATTAATTTCCATCAGGTAGGCCCGACCGGCGCGGTCGCGGCGAAATTGCACCTGGGCATAGCCTTCCAGATCAATGGCGCGGATCAGGCGTTCGGCATACGCGGTAATATCGGTGGGCAAGGCGATACTTTTTCGATAGGTGGAGACGCCGCCCAGCGGTGGGTGCGAGCGCATGGTGCGCTGCGCGAAACGAGCGTAGAACTCTCCTTGCGCGTACAAGAGACTGATCGACTCCTGCTGCCCCGACAAGAATTGCTGAAGAAGAACTTTGCCACCCCCCTGTACCAACTGCCGTACCGCTTGACGCGCCTCTTCGGCAGTTGTAACCAGCTTGCAGGTGAGTCTGACTCCCTGCTCTGCTCCCCAGAGCCACGATTGCGTGGGTTTAACGACGGCAGGTAAGCCGATCTCGCGTAGCGCCGCCCCAACCTCGCTCTCGGCTCTCAGTATCACCCCGCGCGGAATGGGAATGCCCACCTGTTCGGCAAGGGCCAGCGTGGCGTCTTTCTTGATTGCGATCTCAAGCGCAGCTTCATCCGCCAGGGCCAGGCGAATCCCCATACGTTCAAGCTCGGCACGATAGTGGCGCAAGACTTCAATGGTGCCATCGGAGGAACTGATGAGGACACCGGCTCCGCTGGCGGCAATCTCTTGCTTGAGAGCGGTGAAGAAGGGTTCTTGTTCTCGCTCGTAACCTGGGAGCAGTGTCGCTTTTTGGCACCAGCGCGATGAAAAGGTGGGGATATGCGTGGAGCGTAGCAGTGTGCTACTGGTTTCCAGGGCCGCAACCCGTTTGCCCCGCCGCCCCAATGAGCGCGTCGTCGTCAGTGATTGACGCAGTGTCGCGTCCAGAATCAAGACATCATAGGCCCTGCTTACGTGAGTTGCCTGGAGCGTAGCCGTGTCGTTTTCGCCAGATAGAATAGTACGGCTTGTGCCGTGTTCCTTAAAAGAACCTTGCATATGTTCTCTTCAGCTTCCTCTCTACAAATAGTATGACGAGGGAGGAGGTACGTCAGGACAAACGAAGAGGGGCCTGATACCCGCCGGGAGCATCATGTCGCCCTCTGGAGTCAGGTTTGCTCATCGTACCATATAGACCAGTCTTAAAAAGAAATTAAAAAACTAGTGGCAGCATAACAGACTCAGCCTGAAGGACAGGTGTTGAATGTGGTTGAGATTCAGTGGTGATGGGGGAACCAGGAGAAAGAAATCTCCATTTGCTACACAAACCATGTGTTTGAAGAGCACTTGCTATCGTCAAAGCAGGCAGTAAAGAGATGGGGGACATGAGGCCCTGACAGGTCTCATGTCCCCCAAAGGGTTATGTCCCAACCCTTATAGCCCTGTATCCACAATTCACTATCCCTGGAGAGCAGTAAACTCCTCAGTGGTTGGAAAATGCGCTACATTCATATTTACCTCACGCTAGCCAGCAATCGTGAAATGAACGCGAACCACGTTAGAAATGAGTCCGGGGATGTCATCTAGATCATTCAGGTTGCCCTGGATAAAGGCCGGGGCGGTACCTTTGACCACGAAGACGGTAAGCGTCGTTTCCACACCTGCCCCTGCAATAGGTTTGCCGACTTGCCAGGTGTTCCAGGTTTCGGCAATAGTCCCCCCGTTCACCCGCGCAACACCGTTGATCTGGAAAAGACCAGCCAGATTGGTACCAGGCCCTTTGAACGCCGTGCCAGGGATGGTTCTGGTAGTCGAAAGGAGAACGACCAGGCCAGGTGCTCCCAGATCGGGTCCAGGATGGAATGTCGGGCTAGTGGGATTATTGAAGAAAGGCTTGTAGCCATTAGCGGCCGACAAATACCAGTTGTCAGCTGGATTGGCAGCATCAAGCGAGAGGTCAATCACATAACCAGCACCGGCAACGCCGGATACATCGCCTTGACCGGGCGAGAAGACTGTAACAACTACCGGATAACTGTTATGGTGATGGGAGGTAGTACTCTGCGCCATTGCCCCTACTGTACTGAAGATTGCCAGACCCAGAGCCAGGGTTAGAAAGGTGCCAATCGCAAACCAGCGTTTCGGCAGACGATGCAATATACTGTGGGACTTCGGTGAGACGGCAGTGTGTTTCTTAAACATACAATGGTACTCCTTAATAAACAAACTTCTATGCGCATATCCTTACAAGCATACCTGCGCATCTATAGACATACTTCCCTCAAGGGGTTAACACGTCATCACTCATAACGTTTGCATACCATTCAAAAAATTTCATGCTCACGTATGAGTGACTTTCTATCAGGTATTACAGCAGAGGGTTACATCCAGGAGTGAAAACGAATACCTGCTATCCAGACCCATCATCCTTCTTTCTCTCTCTGCTCCTCGAAGAGTGGGCTATGACACACCCCAGGTACTTTGCTGCGTTCCCCATACATAGACGTTGCCCCCTTCTACATGCACAGTGATCTCCGGCAAAGGGCGCGGTGGAATACCGGCAGCTACCGTACCATCGCGCTTAAATTGCGCATTATGGCAGAGGCAATAGAAACGTTCCGTCTCCTGGTGCCAGTTAATATGGCATCCCATATGGGTGCAGATAGCTGATACTGCGCGATACACTCCATTTTCATTAAAAAGATAGCCATCAACACCACCAGCACTAAAGCGATGGACACTTCCAGGTAGTAGATCGGCACTCGCTCCTAGTAGATACCAGCGCCCGTTTTCGACTAACGGTGGGAGTGGAGCATGCGATGGCTCTAAAACATAATCAACGGCGACGCCCACTAGAACGCCAGCAGCCAGAGTGCCGACCGCGCGTAAAAAGCCGCTGCGGCTCATTCGCCGTCTGGAAACGGGTTGTGTGCGCGGCTGCTGTCCAGATCGCGCTTGATCGACAGCGGTTTTTAAACGACGCAAAAAAGCCTCATCCGGCTCATCCGCTCCTGGACGAAGACTCTTCATCTCAGCGGCCAGAATATAAGGCGCGAGTTCGTGCGCAGCAAGGCCAGCGGGGGGGGCGGCTTTTTGTTCAGCGAGCAGACGCTCGATATAATTATTCAAAGCTTCATCAGCTTCGCTCTGTCTGGAGTCATTATCGTTCACGTTCTGGTTCTCCTAGTTTTGCGGCCTGTTTCAAAGCTCGGTGCTGAATAACTTTGACATTACTTTCCGTTATCCCCAGGGCAGCGGCTGTTTCTGCCAGTGTATAACCATGTAAGAAACGGAGTGTTAAGACGGCACGAGCGCGCTCTGGAAGAGAGTTAAGAATGGTTGCAAGACGGCGTTCATTGGTTTGTTCTTCCGTAATATCAGGCTCTTCTTGAAATAGTAAGGCTTCAATTTCTGTAATATCAAGCATCTGACTGCGGGTTTGTTGCCAGTGGTCCACAAGAACAGAACGGGCAGTCGCATAGAGCCATGCCTGCACCTGCGCGGCGGGACGTTCACCATCGAGCCATTGAGCTGCCTTGAGAAAAACCATACTGGTCAGGTCTTCCGCATCTTCCCGGTTGCCAACCTTACTATAGATAAAGCGATAAATCAAATGAGCATACTGACGAAAGGCCATTTCCAGCGCGTCTGGCGGTGCATCAGCTTTATCCTTTTTCTTATGTAACATATCTCTCACCATCTGACTTCATACTCTTCAATCTTTTTATATACCACTTTCCACGGCATAATCAAGTTCGTAGATTTCTGGTGAGAAGAGCTGATAAGGCTATAGTGAGAGGTGATAATTGTCTACCTTGTCGCTGAACCAGATGAAAAGCGTGCCGCAATTTCATATCTGCAATCCGCACTTCTTCACATACCTTCTCTGAATTTTTTAAATCGAGGGTCGGATCCACTGAAGATACCGCATAAGCTACTCAGTTAGAAGGAGGTTTTGTCGCCACCGCTGGGGGGCACGCAAAGCTTCGGCCAAAAGAGCGGCCTCTGGCGCTTCCAGGAGAATATCTGGTTTACCGCTGGGAGGCAAGCCGTCGGGAAAACGTATCTGAATACGTGCAGCCTTCTGCAAACTCGTCCAGACGTAACACTCTGGGGCAGGAGGGGTGGGAGCCTGTGGCTCGCTTAGCCCAAGCGTTGTCAAAACAGAGGCGGCAGCGGTCTGTCCCTGCGCTTCTGCAACACCGGCGGCACGCGGCAGGGAACTGGCAGCAACATCACCGATGACCCATACCTTCTCCAGTGCGCTCCGTAAATATGAATCGACCTGTACCAGCGGGCCGGTGCCGGGAAGCTCAGCGAGTAAGGTAGGTCGCTGGTGGGGCGGCACAAATAGCCCTAGATCGTAGGAGATGCTGCGTCCATCGGCGGCTACAAGCAGGCCATCGCGGCTGGCCCCGCTATGAAGCTGGAACGTGGTGTAGAGCGTTATCTGGCTCTCATGCAGTAATGACTCCAGAAAAGCTGACACCCGTTCACCGAGAGCTTGCAGGGGGCGCTCTTCGGGTGTTGTCACGACGACATCGACGGCCTGTCGGCGTTCTTGAAAAAAGGCTCTGAGCGTCATCGCCAGACCGTATGGCGCGGGCGGGCAGCGATAGGGCAGAGCAGCGATAGAGATCACGACTCGCCCAGCCGAAAGTGCCTGAACAGCTTGTTGAGCGCTGGCAGCATCCTTCAGTTCCCAGACGGGAAAACTGCGTGGTCCGGCGGGCAATGTAGCGGGGTTGGTTGACAGGCCAGGAGCCGCAATGATAGCGTCGGCACGGAGTACTGTGCCATCGGTCAGCCTGACACGGCCCGTCTCCAGACCGACGACCTCACCCGCCAGCACGCGCACATGTGGCATGGAAATAGGATGATGATACGTTGAGATAGAGTTCAGGCCAGCCAGTATTGGAAGAATACCGGGAAGAAAGGCCGCCATACCGGAGCGCTGCACGATGGTCACTGCGACCTGCTCCGAACGCAGCAAAGCGCGAGCGGCTGCAAGGCCGCCCGGCCCTGCACCAATAATAATCACTTCTGGCAATTTCATACATGTTTCTCCGACAGATGCATCAAACCTTTTGCAAAACGGCCTGATGCATCTGTATGGCCTTCAGCATCAGGCCCGTCCGCGCAACATCCCTTCCCAGTATAGCACAGGCAAGCCATACGCCTTCAAGAGATACATGCTAAAACGCTCTCTGGCCTGACTAAACGGGAACGTTTCTTTCGGCTTGAGATCATAGTCGAACTCGGCCAGCACCAGACGGCCATAGCCTGTCACCAGAGGGCATGAGGTATAGCCATTATATGTAACGGGCTGTGACGAGGCGTCCTTGTGCATCGTAGCCAGCAGGTTTTTCACCAGCACAGGGGCCTGTTTGCGGATGGCTGCACCGGTCTTAGAGGTCGGCAGAGAGGAGCAATCACCGATGGCGAACACATTCGGATAATCGGGGTTTTGCAAGGTATGCTTATCGGCTTTCGCATAGCCTTTTGCCGGGCCATCAGCGGTCTGGGCCAGGGGGCTGCGTTTAATGAAGTCGGGGGCACTCATGAAGGGAGTGACATGCATCATATCATAATGCATGACAACCTCATTACCAGTCTCCAGGCTTCTAAAGACGGCCTCACGTGAGGATGGGCGAATCTCGACCAGATCGTGTTTATACAGTGTCTTGATGCCCTTGCGTTGAATCACCTCATTGAGAACCTGGGCATACTCTTTGACGGAGAAGATACTGGGCGTGCCAGAAATGAAGGTGATCTCAGTTCTGTCGCGCACGTTCGCCCTGCGGAAGTGGTCATCGGCCAGATACATGATTTTCTGGGGCGCGCCGCCACATTTAATGGCGCAACTGGGTTGAGTGAAGAGGGCCTGACCGCCGGAAAAGTTTTTGATCGTTCCCCAGGTACCCTCACATTGCTCATAGGCGTAGTTGCTACAGAGACCATCCTGACAAAGATGACCTTCCAGGCCCTTAATCTTGCCCCAGTCAATCTGAATACCGGCAGCGACAACCAGATAGTCGTATTCAACGGTACGTCCGCTATCGGTAAGGACTTTGTTTTCGTCGGGGCAGAGTTCGACGACGCGCTCTTTGATCCACGTTGCCCCACGCGGAATGTAGTCCTTCTCAGCGCGCCGTGAACGTTCTTTGGGGAAAACGCCGCCGCCGACGAGTGTCCAGAGGGGCTGATAGTAGTGATACTCTGATGGCTCAATAATAGCGATATCTGGACGCTTAAGCGCGCGCGTGAGGCGAGCCGCGACAGAGATACCAGCAGAACCACCACCCACAATAACAATCTGGTAATGCTGTGTGTTGAGTGCGCGTGCGTTCATGGTTTCCTTCCTTTCAAACATTGAAAAGGTCATGAGAACGGTGAAAACCCGGTGACGTGCCGCATCTCCATAGATGTGGCTAGCTCCTGGCCTGCATAACAGGTTAAGAAGAGCTATGATGAAAACACTCAAAAGGCACAAAAGAAAGATGAACCGGATTAAGGATGTGCATGGGTAGCCTGATCGTGTGAAACCGTTACGCCTGCCTCAGCATCGGTGGTTGAGGGCCACCCTCTCTCAATCCAGTCTGGCACGCCACCCTGAACAGCGATGACTTCGCGTCCGGTGGCGGCCAATATACTGGCTGCGATCTCTGCGCGATGACCGGTGCGACAGATGATTGCTAAGGGCGTGTTGCGCGGCACTTTGTCGAGATGCTGGGGCAACTCACCAATATGAAAATGCAGCGCATCGGGGATATGGCCCTCGCGCCATTCATCGTCGCGGCGCACGTCAATAATAGTCATCGAACTATGCTGACGCCAACGCTGATAAAGGGTTTCCACGTCAATACGCTCAAAACTCTCGACGGGCAAAGCTGCCGCCTTCCAGCCTGCGATGCCGCCTTCGAGATAGCCCTGCGTCTGTTCATAGCCAATACGGATAAGTTGCACTACGGCCTCACGGCGTCCTTCCTCATCTTCAACGAGGATCATGAGTGGTGTGTTGAAAGGCAGCAACCAGCCGACATAGGTGCCAAAGGAGCTATCCAGTTCAATATTGATCGAGCCTGGAATATGTTCGCGCGCGAAAGCATCACGGGCGCGTCCATCTACCAGGGGGATGCCTGCCTGCATCTGCTCGTAGACTCGCTGTGGCGTATATGCCTGCGGCATAGGCAAGGTACCCAGAATGCGCGGCCCCTCGTGATTAATTTTCCCCATGTATGCATAGTAGCTGGGATAGGCTGTGTAACCTGCAATCTGCCGCCGCACAAAATCTTCTTCATCCTTTGCCTGCACGGCGGGACTGACGAAGCGTTCCTGGGCGATAGTAGTGCTACGAGTGGTGGAGACGGCGCTGGCGACACAGAATGAACCAGCGCCATGCGTCGGGTAGACACGCACACTCCCTGGGAGTGTGTCGAGCATACGGCGGAGTGAGCGATATTGCTGGCGCGTCAGCGTTAAGGTCATGCCAGGGCCGAGCAGGTCTGTACGCCCTGCGCCCCCGACCAGCATGCTGCCCCCACTAAAAACAGAGGATGGTACCTCGCTCTCCGGTTCAGAGAGAACATAACTTACATGGGCGGGCGTATGGCCCGGTGTAGCCATCACCTGAAAACGCAATTCGCCTACCTGGAAACGCTCACCATCATGCATCGGCTGATACTCATACTGCAGATGGGCCTCGGCGCTACCCACAATCGTGGCTCCTGTGCGTGCTGCCAGTTCACGTGCGCCCGTCACATAATCATTATGGATATGCGTCTCCAGAATGTGGGTAATGCGCGTGTTAGCCCTTCTCGCCGCCTGCTCGTAGATGTCTACATCGCGTCGGGGGTCTACGATAGCGGCCATTCCGCTTTTCTCGTCGGTGACAAAGTATGATTGGTGTCCTAGACCATCGAGAAAGTATTGTTCGATCTGCATATCTGTGCCTCACATCCGCCTCTAAGCTTACGATGACCTGGTACGGCGGCAATTGCCAGGCATCATGTAGCACGAGCTTCGCTGCCTCTGATGTCGTAAGGTGATGACCTTAAGGCGATGACCTTAAGGCAAGTATAGCCAATTTTTCTCGCTATGTCAATATGTCGTCATAATAAGTTTGTCGATTGCCATAGGATGCCGAATACCATATAATGGAACGGAGAAAAGTTGTGCCAATCGATATGTTGTTATGAAAACGATGCGCAAAGAGAGGTGCCATATGGAGGGGCAACATCTAAGTGCTGGGCCTGTTCCGCTCTATCATCAGCTAAAGCAGATTATACGTGCGGAGATCGAGCGCGGTGTCTATAAACCCGGTGATCGCTTGCCGTCAGAAACTGAGTGGATGCAAAAATATGCGGTGAGCCGTATCACCGTGCGCCAGGCGCTTTCAGAGCTGGAGACTGAAGGAGTGGTGGTGCGTCGGCATGGCAAAGGCACCTATGTTGCGGAGCGACATATCGAACAGGAACTGGTACGACTAACCGATTTTGTGGAGGATATGGAACTGGCAGGATTATCACCTTCCTCGCAGGTTCTCCTCTTTGCTCATGAACTTGCCAGTACCTCTCTAGCCGAAGCGTTACAGATCGCTGATGGAACCGAAATCGTGCGTATAGATCGGCTAAGGTTGGCCAATGAGCGTCCCATTGCGCTGGATAGCACCTGGCTCCCCTTGCGTTTTGGCATGCTCTTATCACAGGATATGTTACGACAGGAAACAATCTACCATATTCTGGAAACCCGCTATGGCATCCCTATCGAAGCAGGTGTCTTTCATATTACGGCAGCCAATGCCACTGTTGAGCAGGCCCGCACATTACAGGTAACAGCAGGGGCAGCACTCTTGCTGATCCAACGTATATCGTATACAACCGGCAATGTTCCTGTGTATGTGCAGAAACGGTACTATCTTCCAGAGCGTGTGGGCTACCGCGTTATCCTCTTACGCAGGGGCAATGCGTCAGGGGGAACAGCGCTGCGTGAACTGCGCCCTGTTTTTAGCGACGATGGGCTGGGGGGGGAAGGCACATAGCCATCCACGAATGATCTGATCATTGGACTTCTTTATCCTTTTGAGGAGTGAGTGGAGGCAGCACGCACTAATTCATCACAGGGCATCTTGCCTGATCTTGTCTTCGTGGTGGCCTGGTCGCACAATGGCAAGCGGATCGCCGCCGTCACGCAGGTCTATTAGGGACGTGATGTTGCATTTTCGTGCCCGTATCCGGGAATTGCCACTGTCCCGTAGGGGTGTCATGAATGACACCCTGCTTGCCATGCCTAGTTGTTCGTCGAGCCGCTCCCAGGGCGTCATGAATGACGCCCCTACGGGGTATTCTATGACCGATGGCGGGTGTGAAAATGCCATTATGGCTGAGCGGAGAAACTCCACGGGGTCGGCAATGTATTCCCAGTTCTCGCCTGGTTCCCATGGCCCCTGTCCCTGATTCCAGGGGCCATACACGACTCGCCCATTCGACATATGATAGAAGGTGTGGGTAAAACGTGGATCACCTTGCAAGACACCTGGAGGGAAGTTCGGTTGGATGCTTTCAAGAGCGGCGGTGAACATCTGCATGTGCGCGATCTCGCGCGTCATCAGAAAATTAAGGCTCTCCTTCACATAAGGATCATCGGTAAATTGCATCAGGTACTCGTACACAATTTTCGCCCGTGCCTCAGCGGCGATGTCAGAACGTAAATCGACGGTGAGGTCACCATTGGCATTGACGTAGGCACCTGACCAGGGTACCCCTTGACTGTCAGTCACGGTGGGGCCACCTCCTGAAAGCACAAGAAATTGTGGATTGGTAGCTGCCTCCTGGATGAGTTGGTCGCGTTCGCTCTTCCCTTTGAGCAATCGCGCCAGGTCGCTTTGCTCGGCGGCATCCTTCAGTTCAGCATTTACACCCGTCAGGAGCATTGTGATCGTCGCACCGACGATTTCCAGGTGACTGAATTCTTCGGCAGCGATACTCATCAAAAGATCGTATTTGTCGGGGTAGGGCTGGCGCACGGTAAATGCTTGTACAAAGTATTGCATTGCCGCTTTCAACTCACCATTCGCGCCCCCGAACTGTTCCAGTAGCATAGAGGCAAAGCGTGGGTCAGGCCCGGAGACACGTGCGTTGAATTGCAATTCCTTCACATGATGAAACATAACGGCTCCTTAGATAGAACATTTTTTACTGTAAAGTGTTTAAGAACATTAAAAGTTATAAAAAACTCTAAGGATTTACATTGCTCGAAGAGACTTTTTCCAAATGTACTCCGAGCTATTGACTACTTTATTTTTACATTGTAAACACGCTTGCCTGGTGAAATTCGTAACATAGCAGGTTTGATCTATGTCCTTTTCTGCCAATAATGCTCTAATGAGTCTGGTTAGTGAATCTTAATACTGAGTAACCAGAACGAATACAAGGCTATGCATCTACTCTATAATGATTTATGTTTTACATTTTATACAAGATAGATGCGTAGCCTTATACTCGCCTTGCCCCTATTTTAGGCGGCCTTCAGACGCTTCGAGGGCTGCATGAGTGTAAGTAGTGTCACGATAACCATGAGAGCCTCAACGATGAGTGAGATCGGTCCCAGAGGTAA